>Ga0114997_10000001_pt1 | contig 279399 bp, 256 predicted proteins | sample ArcticOcean_MG_C_2_FD_87045 | JGI IMG/M metagenome (GOLD analysis project Ga0114997, IMG submission 87045) | Marine microbial communities from western Arctic Ocean - ArcticOcean_MG_CB4_136 | ecosystem: Environmental > Aquatic > Marine > Oceanic | place: Arctic Ocean: Canada Basin | collected... | reverse complement strand
TTGTAGTCCCAAGGGGAATCGAACCCCTGTTTCATGGATGAAAACCATGTGTCCTAACCCCTAGACGATGGGACCAAATTAGAGTGCAAATATATCAGTACGTTTATGATTTCAAAAAAAATATGAAAGAAAATAAATTTCAGATTATATTTTAATTTGAATTGAAATAAATGATACATAGTTTTGTAAATAATCTAACAAACAATCATGAATAAAATTAAAATTGCAATTAATGGATTCGGTAGAATTGGGAGATTAGTATTTAGAGCAGCTTCTAATAATAAAAATATTCAAGTAGTAGGTATAAATGATTTAATTGATGCTAAATATATGAGTTATATGTTAAAATATGATACTACTCATGGTAGATTCAATGGAACTGTGTCTGTTAATGGAAATAACCTTGAAGTAAATGGTGAAAAAATAAGAGTTACTAATGAAAAAGATCCATCTAAATTAAATTGGTCAGCAATCAATGCTGAGTATGTTGTAGAATCAACTGGAATTTTTCTAACTAAAGATTCAGCTCAAGGACACATTGATGCTGGAGCAAAAAAAGTTATAATGTCTGCTCCCTCTAAAGATGATACACCAATGTTTGTTATGGGTGTAAATAATAAAAAATATACATCTGACATGAATTTTGTTTCAAATGCATCATGTACAACAAATTGCCTTGCTCCTATGGCAAAAGTTTTAAATGATAATTTCGGAATAGTAAGTGGTCTTATGACTACTGTTCATGCAGCAACTGCATCACAAAAAATTGTCGATGGACCATCCATGAAAGACTGGAGAGGTGGGAGAGCAACATTTTCAAATATTATTCCTTCTTCAACAGGTGCAGCTAAAGCTGTTGGGAAAGTAATACCGGAACTTCATGGTAAACTTACTGGAATGGCATTTAGAGTTCCTACTTTAGATGTTTCGGTTGTTGATTTGACTGTAAATTTAAATTCAAGTACAAACTATAAAGAGATTTGTTTATCTATGAAAAATGCTTCAGAAAACGATCTTAAAGGAGTAATGGGTTATACTGATGAAAACGTAGTGTCTTCTGACTTCTTAGGTGATTCTAGAACATCTATTTTTGATGCTGGAGCTGGAATTATGTTAAATGATAAGTTCGCCAAATTAGTTAGTTGGTATGATAATGAATGGGGATATTCTTCTAAAGTTGTTGAACTCATTGAGCATATGAATTCTGTTGATAATTAGATAAAATTTATACCTATTTCTTTCATTTCTTTAATCGCCAAATTTATAGTTTTTTTAGAAATTCCTCTAATACATGATTCAATCACGTTTGTTTTAAAACCATCATTATAAGAATCTATAGCTGTATATTTAATGCAGTAATCTGTAGCTAAGCCTACAATATCAACCTCTTTAATATTCTCTTTTTTAAGAAAATAAGATAAACCTGTAGAACGAATTTTTCCATTATCATAAAAACCACTATAACTATCTATTACTGGATCAACACCTTTATAAAAAATTTTATTAATACTACTAGTATTTAATTCTTCAGGAAAATCAGACCCATATGAATTTTCTATACAATGATTAGGCCATAAAACTTGATCTTGATTATTAACACTTATTACTTCTCCTTCATTTTTATTTTTATGATTAGAAGCAAAACTTATATGATTTTTTGGATGCCAATCTTTAGTCGCTACTACAATAGCATAACTTTTAATAATAGAATTAACATCATCTATTATTTCATTTCCATTTGGAACTTCCAAAGTCCCCCCTACTAAAAAGTCATTTTGAATATCTATAAGAATTAATGCTTTCACAATTTTCTTAAATTTATAATCATGTTATTTTTTTCCTCATACAATTTTTTTTCTAATCCAACTTTATAAACATGAGGGTTCTGTAATCTTTTAATAGAATTATCAATTTTATTCATTTCCTCAGATAATAATTTTTTCATCTTAAGAATTGGAGGGATTTTGTATACACACTTACCCTTTATAAAAATTGGAACTAATAGTTTTATATAACTTTTATTTTTTGAAAAAGATTTAACTTTTGTGGAATCATGAGGATCTATCATCTTTAAAAGTGGATTTGAAATTAATTCATCAATAATCATATCACCATCATACTTATCATTATTAATAAATCTATGAACTTGTAAAATTCCAGGATTATTAATTTTAATTTTTTGTTCAGAAAGTTTAATCTTTTTAATCCAATTGCCATCTTGTTTTATCGCTGATAATTTATAAACTAATCCGAGAGATGGATTGTCATAAGCAGTAACAAGTTTTGTTCCAATACCCCAAACAGATATTTTTGCTTTTTGTTGTTTTAAACTTGAAAGAATAAATTCATCAATATCATTACTTGCTATAATTTTTACGTTTTCAAAACCATTTTTATCAAGTATCTTTCTAGACTTTTTACTTAAATATGATAAATCACCAGAATCAATTCTTATACCTAATAAACTTTTACCTGCTTTCTTAAGTTCTTTAGCAATCTCAATTGCTTTCTCAACTCCTTTAAGAGTATCATATGTATCAACTAATAAAATACAGTTATCTGGCATAACCTCAGAAAAAGATCTAAATGCTTCAATTTCAGAATCATGAGATAGAATCCAGCTATGTGAATGCGTTCCACTTACTGGAATATTAAAAATTTTACCTGCTAAAACATTAGAAGTGCTAGAACAACCCCCAATATAAGAAGCTCTACTTGCTGCTAAAGCTCCATCAATGCCCTGAGCTCTTCTTAGTCCAAACTCAAGGATTGGATCTCCAGAAGCAGCAGTATTCATTCTACATGCTTTAGTAGCAATAAGAGTTTGGAAATTTAAAATATTAATAATTGCTGATTCAATAATCTGACATTGATATAAAGGACCTTTAACACGAAGAATAGGCTCATTAGGAAACACTAATCTACCCTCTTCAACAGCATAAACATCACATTTAAACCTGAATGATTTTAAAAATTTTAAAAAACCATCATCAAAAATAATTTTATTATTAGCTGTCTTTAAGGTTTTTAAATATTTTAAATCATCATCAGAGAATTTAAAGTTTTTTAAAAAATCAATCACATATTCCAAACCACAACAAACAGCATAACCTGATTTAAATGGACTTTCTCTGAAAAAAACATTAAAACAAGCTTCTTTATTATGGATATTTTTTTTCCAATATCCATATGTCATAGTGAGCTGATATAAATCAGTTAATAATGAAAGAGAACCACTGTATATTTTACTTATCATTACGATGCAAAGCTACATTAAATACTACACCAAAAGTAACAAGGAACATTCCTAAATAAACTAATAAACTAAAAGATTCATTAAAGAAATAACTACCAATAGCTATCACAAATATTATTTCAGTATAACTAACAATTGATACTCTAGAAACTTTTTCATTTTGATAAGATCTAGTCATAAAATACTGAGCACATTGAGTAAATATACCAATCAATAACAAAATTAAGTAATCATATAAAGAGGGTTCTACCCAATTAAAATAACTTATAATACCACCAATAGGACATGCTATCATAGGAAAATATATCATTAAAACTAGAGAATCTTCCTTATCTCTTAAATACCTAATTATATTATAAGCAAAGGCAGCAAACAAACTACCAAAACCTCCTATAAAGACACTTTCAATAGTTACTCTAGTATCAAAACCCTGAATTAATAAAATTCCTAAAAAAGCAACAAATAGAGAAATCCATTGAAAAGATGTCATCTTCTCTTTTAAAACTATAACACCAACTATACTTGTAAGTAATGGTGTTAAATAGATTAAAGTTGAAGCCGTTGCTAGAGGAATCTCCTGTAAAATTATAAAGTAAAAATAAAGACCTAAAGTACCAAAAATACCTCTTAGTATCAACAAAGATTTATTACTACCAAATATGTTTATGTTCTTTCTTTTAAGAAAAAAAAATGTGATTAAAAAAGATATTAAACACCTAAAAAATACAATTTCCATGGGAGGAATATGTGGTAGCATTTTTACTCCAATTTTAACAACCATAAAAAAAATAGTTGCAAAAAACATAAAATATATCCCCTTAGTCAATTTTGTTTTATTCTACCTTCTTTTAAAGTATATGAATAGTCTGATATTTTTAAAAAATTTTTATTATGAGTTACAATAACGAAGGTCTGATTAAAATCCTTATTACATTGCTGAATTAGTTTAATAAAATTTTGGGAATTTTCAGAGTCCAGATTACCAGTCGGCTCATCTGCAAAAATAATATCTGGAGAATTTATAAGTGACCTAGCAATTGCGACCCTTTGTTGCTCACCACCTGATAATTCATTTGGTTTATGAGATAACCTCTCAGATAGATTTAATTTTTTTAATAAATCAGAAGCTTTATCTCTAATTTTTTTTGTTTCTGAGCTTGAAATAAGTGCAGGTATACAAACATTTTCTAAGACAGAAAATTCAGATAATAAATTATGAAATTGAAATATAAAACCAATATTTTTATTTCTAAAATTAGCTAAAGAATTTCCTTTTAAATTATTTAGATTTTCTTTATCAAAATAAATATCTCCACTAGAAGGTTGATCAAGAGTACTTAAGATATAAAGAAGAGTTGATTTACCAGCACCTGACTTACCTATTATTGAAATAATATTTCCCTTCTTAATTTCAATACTTACACCTTTTAAAACATCTATATTATTAAATGATTTATAAATATTAGTTGCTTTTAACATTCAGTAAATTTAAATAATTAAATAGCTAAGTCTTAATATATATTATTTAAGATTTGATATATATTTTATTATAGTATACTTTCGTAATTGTTATGAACATACACGAATATCAAGCAAAAGAAATCCTCAAAACATTTGGAGTAAAAATACAGAATGGTTACGTAGCTTCTACTCCAAATGAAGCATTGTCATTAGCAAAAAAAATGCAAAAAGAATTAAATTCTAAAATCTTTGTTTTAAAAGCACAAATACATGCAGGAGGTAGAGGAAAGGGTGTAATAAAGGAGTCTGGTTCTAACGGAGTTGTATTAGCTAAAAATATTAATGAAGTTAGCGATAAAGCTAAAAATATTATCGGAGGAACACTAGTAACGCACCAAACTGGAGAAGAAGGAAAAGTAGTAAATAAAATCTTAATTGCTGAAGATGTATACTATCCAGGGGAATCAGAACCTAAAGAATTTTATCTAGGAATATTGCTAGATAGAACAAAAGGATGTAATGTTATAATGGCATCTACTGAAGGAGGTGTAGAAATAGAAAAAGTAGCTGAAGAAACTCCAGAAAAAATTATAAAAGAATGGATAGATCCTAAAATTGGGCTTCAAGCTTTTCAAATTAGAAAAGTTGCTTTTGCTTTAGGATTGAAAGGTAATGGACTAAAAGAAATGATAAAATTCATATATTCTCTTTATAATGCATATGAAAATATAGACGCTTCAATGTTTGAAATAAACCCTGTATTAAAAACTTCAGATAATAAGATTCTTGCTGTTGATGCAAAAGTAAATATTGATGATAATGCTCTTTTTAGACAAAAAAATATTGAAGCTTTAAGAGATTTAACAGAGGAAGATCCTGCAGAAATTGAAGCTAATAAATCAAACTTAAGTTATGTTAAACTTGATGGAAATGTTGGTTGTATGGTTAATGGAGCTGGACTAGCAATGGCTACTATGGATATTATTAAACTTTCGGGTGGTGATCCTGCAAACTTTCTTGATGTTGGAGGTACAGCAAATGCAGAAACTGTTGAAGCCGGATTTAGAATTATTTTAAAGGATGCAAATGTTAAAGCAATTCTTCTTAATATTTTTGGAGGTATTGTTCGTTGTGATAGAGTAGCAAATGGTGTTGTTCAAGCATATAAAAATATTGGTAAAATTAATATTCCAATAATTGTTAGACTTCAAGGAACTAATGCTAAAGAAGGTGCAAAAATTATTAATAAATCTGGACTAGAAGTTTTTTCTGCTATAACACTTCAAGATGCAGCAGATAAAATAAATCGTATTCTCTAAGCTTAAAAAATGCCTTCGTAGTTCAACTGGATAGAATATCAGATTTCGGCTCTGGGGGTTGAGGGTTCGAATCCTTCCGAAGGCACAAAAACTTCATTTTATTTATCATTTTAATCTCATATATTTACTTGGAAATAGAATAAATGTTCAAAAAAATTGTCTTTATTTTTCTTTTATTGTCTAATATATTTCTAATATATTTATTAAATAATTCAATAAATAATATACCTCCACTTGGTAAATTTTTAAATCCCTATTCAGGATTTTGGATAAATGGTGAAATAGATCAAATTAAAGTTTTCAATAAAATAAAATTGAAAAATTTGGATGGTGAGGTGATTGTCCAATACGATAGTTTATTAATACCTCATATATATGCTGAAACAGATAAAGACTTATTTTATACACAAGGCTATCTTACCGCGCTCCATAGACTTTGGCAGATGGAATTTCAAATTAAAGGAGTTTCAGGGGAATTAAGTGAAATTTTTGGTAAAAGAACATTAGATAGAGATAGATCACAAAGAAGAAAAGGAATTGTGTATGCTGCAAAAAAAACACTTAAAGAATCAAAAAAAGATCCTAAAACCTATAAACTATTAAATGCTTACGTAGATGGTGTTAATGACTATATAGAATCTTTATCATACAAAGATTATCCCATAGAATATAAAATTTTAGACTATAAACCAAAAAAATGGACTCTACTTGAATGTTTCTTGTTAATGGAACAAATGTCAGATATGTTATCAAGAGGAGAAATGGATATTGAAGATACATATCTAATTAATACAATTGGTGAAGATAACTATAATATACTTTTTCCAGAATATGATGAAAGTATAGAACCTATTATACCTAAAGAAACAAAATTTAATTTTGAAAATGTAGAAAATATTATTTCAAAAAATATTATTTCAAATAATATTATTTCAAATAACATAAACATTGATGTGATTAAAAAACCTAATAAGTATAATGGGAGTAATAACTTTGCAATCTCTCCAAATAAAACTAAAGATGGAAGTAGTTACCTTGCAAGCCAACCTGATTTATCATTAAACCTTCCTTCTATTTGGTATATTATTCATTTAAATTCACCGAACTTTAATACAATGGGAGCATCTCTTCCGGGTGCACCAGGAATTATAATTGGTTTCAATGATAATATTGCATGGGGAGAAACTAATGCAAAAAGAGATCTTGTAGACTGGTATAAGATAGAATATAGAGATAGTAATAGAAATGAATATAAATATTCAGATAAATGGTTAAAAACAGAAAAAATCATAGAAAAAATTATAATAAAAGATGAAAATCCATTCTATGATACAGTAATATACACCCACTATGGACCAGTAGTATATGATAAAAATTTCAATAATAATGGAGATAACATCAACCTAGCTATGCGTTGGATAGCACATGATGAGTCTATAGAATATAAAACATTTCTTAAATTGAATATGGCGAAAAATATAAATGACATTCATGAAGCTCTAAAATATTTTGATGGGCCAGCTCAAAATTTTGCTTACGCAACAAATCAAGGAGATATTGGATTAACTATTGCAGGAAAATTTCCCATAAAATGGGAAAAACAAGGAAAATTTATTCTAGACGGAAGCAATCCAGAACATGAGTGGAGAGGAAGAATACCATATGAGCACATACTTAATTATCAGAATCCAAAAAATGGTTTTGTGAGTTCTGCAAATCAACATCCAGTAGATAAAAACTATCCATACTATTATTATGACTATAGTTATGAAAACTATAGAAATCGAAGACTAAATGATAGATTAAAATCAATTGATCTTATAACTATTGAAGATGTTATGAAAATTCAAAATGATAATTTTAGCTATAAAGCATTTGAAATTTTACCTGTTTTATTATCAAATATAGATACTCTTTCATTAGATACAATTCAAAAAAAATATTTAACAAAGCTTAAAAAATGGGATTACTTTTCTAATACTAACATAGAATCTCCCTCAATTTTTGTTACATGGTGGAATATTTTTAGAAAAGAATTATGGGATGAATTTGATACACTAAAATATAATTATAGAAAACCAAGTTCATACAACACTTACATGTTAATGAAAAAAAACAAAGAATTTAAGTATTATGATATACTAAAAACTAAAAAGAAAGAAAATCTATCAGATTTAATAAATTATTCTTACAAACTATCTGTTGACTCTTTAGAAAATTGGAAAAATATAAAAGGTGATAACCTTAATTGGAAAGATTATAAAAATACAACTATAAGACATCTTTTAAAGATTAAAAGTTTTAGTAAATCTAATATTGCTGTTGGAGGTTATAGTAACATTATAAATGCTGCAAGTGAATCTCATGGGCCATCATGGAGAATGATTGTTAAACTAAATAAAACAAAAACAGAGGCATGGGGTATTTATCCAGGAGGACAATCTGGGAACCCAGGTAATAAAAATTATTTTAGTCTCATAGATAATTGGGGGCAAGGAGTTTATAAAAAACTATTATTTAATAAAAATTATTTAGATAATAGTAAAAATATTATTTATGAAAAAAAATATAAAAATTAAATGAATTTCTTACTTAGAATTTTAATTAATGGAATTACAGCTTATTATTTAGTTGGGTTTTTACCTTGGTGGTTTATAATAATAGTACCATTTTTTTTAGGCTTCTCTATAAAAGAAAATTATTTCACACACTTTTTAAGTGGTTTTATTGGAATAGGAATTGCTTGGATATTTTTAATAATTAATAATGATATATCTAATCAATCTATTATTTCAGAAAAAATAATTGAAATTTTAAAAATTAAAAATGTAAATCTATTAATTATATATGCGAGTGTTATTGGTGGTTTTATTGGTGGTTTAGCATCCATTACAGGATATTCTTTGCAAATAATTTTTATAAAAAATATACCTAGATCAACCTACAGAGATTAATTCAAAATAAAATCAACAATTTCTGTATCAAGAGGAGTTGTAGCAGAAGAATAAACACCTTTTAATTGTCCATTTTCATCAATTAGATACTTAAAGAAATTCCATCGAGGGGATTTATCATTCCACCCATTACTTGCTACAGAAGATAACCATTCATAGACAGGATGAGAATTTTTTCCCCTTACATCTGTCTTTTCAAAAAGTTGAAATTCTACTCCGTATTTAGATTCACAAAATTCAACAATTTCATCATTAGACCCAGGTTCTTGAAAGCCAAAATTATTTGAAGGGAAAGCAAGTATGGCTAACCTATCACTATATTTTCTATGAAGCACTTGAAGATCTTCATACTGAGGAGTATATCCACACTTTGAAGCAACATTAACTATCAAAATTTTCTTTCCCTTAAACTCAGAAAAATTAATAACTTCACCTTCTATAGTCTTTGCAGAAAGATTATAAAAAGAATTTTCATTAGAACTTAGTTTAAGGTTTGATGGAGAAGTTTCTTTTATAGATAGCATATTTTCACGTAAAGTATAAATACTTCCAAATGAAATAGTAATAATGAATAGCACTACTGAAAATATTTTCATCACATTTTATTAGGAACTCTGATATTTAACAAAAATAAAGCATTTTTAATTGTTTTTAATACCATATTAGATAACGAAATTTTAAATAGAGTTGTTTCATTATTTTTTCCATCGAAAATTTTATCATCTTGATAGAAGCTATTATAAGTTTTAGCTAATTCATATACATATTTAGTAATAACTGATGGAGAGTAAGACTCTGAAGATAAATTAATTGCTTCTGAAAATTGGTAGACATGATTTATTAATTTTTTTTGAGGACTTGTTATTTTAAAATTTTTAGAGGAATCAAAATTTTTATAATCTAATTTTAAAAAATTTGCTCTTTTTATTATTGAAAAAATTCTAGCATAAGTATACTGAATAAATGGTCCAGTATTTCCCTGGAAATCTATAGATTCTTCAGGATCAAATAACATTCTTTTTTTAGGATCTACTTTTAATAAGAAATACTTGAGAGCACCAAGAGCAATAATATTATATAAAACTTTAGAATCATCAGTATCAAAATCATCTAACTTACCAAGATCATTTGTTCTTTTTTTAGCTGTTTCAACCATATCATAAATTAATTGATCAGCATCAACAACAGTACCTTCCCTTGACTTCATTTTTCCACTAGGCAAATCAATCATACCATATGATAAATGAAAGCATTCTTTTGCCCACTTATAATCTAATTTTTCAAGAATTTTAAATAATATTTTAAAATGATAGTCTTGCTCACTCCCAACAGTGTAGATCTGTTTTATAATTGATGGAAAATCCTCAAATCTTTTGATAGCTGTACCAATATCTTGAGTCATATAAACTGATGTTCCATCACTTCTTAATAAGATTTTTTTATCATACCCCTCATCAGTTAAATCTACCCATACAGAATTATCTTTTTCTTTATAAAATATTTTATCTTTTAACCCCTTTTTTATTTTCTGTTTTCCAAGTAAATATGTCTCAGATTCATAATAATTCTTATCAAAATCAACCTCAATTAAATCATAAGTTTTATTAAAACCATCATAAACCCAAGCATTCATTTTTTTCCATAATGAAATAATTTTTTTATCCTTATTTTCCCATTTTAATAATACTTCTTTAGCCATTTTCATTATTTCAGTGGATGAATTAGCTTCATCCATAGAAAGTCCATCATTAACTAACTTCGTTACTTGTCTTTTATGTTCATTTTCAAACATAACATAAAATTTTCCTACAAACTTATCACCTTTAATATCTGATGAATTAGGTGTTTCATTATTTCCAAATAAATCCCATGCAACCATAGACTTACAAATATGAATTCCTCTATCATTTATAATTTGAACTTTATGAACATCATAACCATTAGCTTCAAGAATCTTAGAAAGAGAATACCCAAGAAATATATTTCTCATATGACCAAGATGAAGAGGTTTATTTGTATTTGGTGATGAAAACTCAATCATTACATCGTTACCGTTTTTTTTCTTAAATCCCCATGATTTATGACTATTAATATGATCAAATATTGAAAGTAAATAACTGTTAGATAACTCAAAATTTAAAAAACCTTTTACAACATTATAAGCAGATATTATATCAGAATTTAACTTTAAATTTTCTCCAATGATACTTCCAATATCTTCAGGTTTTTTTTTGATTTTAGATATATGTGGAAATATTATAAAAGTATAAAAACCATCGTAATTCTTAATTGTTTCCTCAATTGTGATATCTTCTAATAAACAATTGTAATTAAAAATCTGTTCAAGGGCAGATTGTATTTCTAATTTAAGGTCTTTAACAATATTCATAACTTTACAAAAATTAAATTAAAAGGAGGATTATCATAATAATTATTACATTATGTTTGAAAAAAAATAAATATTTATAAAAAAACAAAAGAATGATCGATAGCGTTGTTATTATTCCTACATATAATGAAATAGGAAATATTGAAAATATCTTAAAAAAAATTGAAAAATTAGAGATTAACTTTGATATTATAATTATTGATGATAATTCACCAGATGGAACAGCAAATCTAATAAATGAAATAATTAAATATAAAAAAATAAAAAATAATATTACTTTAATTAATAGAAAAGAAAAAAGTGGCCTAGGATCAGCATATATATGTGGTTTCAAAAATGCTATAGAACAAAAATATAGCTATATATTTCAGCTAGATTGTGATGGGTCACATGATCCTAACTCACTAATAAAATTAAGAAAAGCTCTTATTAATAATAAAACAGATATTGCTATAGGATCAAGATATATAGAAGGAATCACTGTAATTAATTGGCCTTTAACAAGACTTCTTATCTCAATATTTGCAAATATTTATGTAAAATTCATAACTGGTTTAAAAATAAATGATTCTACTGGTGGATTTAATGGGTATAATATAAAAGTCCTTTCAAGTATTCTAAAAAATAAAATCTATTTTGAAGGTTATGCATTTCAAATTCAAATGAAATTTATTGGACACAGACTAAATTATAGATTATTAGAAATTCCTATAATATTTAAAGATAGAGAGATAGGTGAATCAAAAATGTCATTTAAAATATTTGAAGAAGCATTTTTTGGTATATTATTAATGAAACTTAAAAGCTTTTTTATTAAGTATAAAAGCTAGCTAAATTGTATTGAATTAATAATTCTTATTCTATTTATTATAAATAAAGGGATAGCTATAGATATCAAGATAATAAAAGTTACCAAAAAATTAATTTTAATTAACATCAGGTAATTAATATCAAAGGGAATATTTTCTATATAATAGCTTTCTTTATTAAGCTTAAAAAATTGAAATTTATTTTGAATATAAATAATAAAAAAAGCAAATACATTTCCCAAACATACACCTGTTATTAATAGTCTAATTCCAACACGAACAAAAATTGAGGTAATGAACTTTGTCTTAGCACCAAAAGATTTTAATATTCCTATCATTTTAATTCTTTCCATTACTAAAATAATAATAATAGATAAAATATTAAAAGATGCTACAAAAGATATAATAACAAAAAAAATTATCACATTTTTATCTAACAGATTTAACCAATCAAATAATTGAATATATTTTTGATTTGTCGTCTCAACAAATTCATCATAACCCGAAAAAGATTTGATTTCACTATAAAATGTATCAATATTCTTTGAATCATTAATAAAAATTGATATTCCACTAGCTTTTGATTTATCCCAACCATTAATTTTTCTATTAATATTTATATCTCCATAAACTATAACATCATCAATTTCTTCTAATCCAGTTTCATAAATCCCATAAACAATAAGTTTTCTGAAAATTGGAGGAGTATTAGGATAAAAAATTGTCAATGTATCACCTACTGAAGATTTTAATTTTTTGCTTATTTTAGAACTTATCAATATTGATTTGGAAAAATTTTTATTTAAATCAAAACTCTGATCATAAACTACAATATTGTCAATAATCTCATCGTAAAAGTTAATATCTATTCCTTTAAATACTACACCCTCAATAGATTCGTGATTACCTTGAGCAAGTGCAGAATTTAAAATATATGGATAAATATTTCTTATTTTATCCGATTTATAATAATTAGAAAAAAGTCCTTTATTTAAATCTAAAGGAGAACTTTGAAAGCTAATTCCATCAGCATAACTAGAGACATTGTAATGACCAGAAAAATTGTATATTTTTTTTTTAATTTCCTTTTTAAATCCTTCAAGAATAAAAACAGATAGTATTATTGAAGATAAGCCTATTGCAATAGTTGCTAGAGCAATCTTTTTTATAACTGATGAAAATACATTTAAATTAGATTTCCATATACTTGCATAAATTTTTTTAGATACATTCATATAATAAATTATAGTCTAAATTTAATTTATAGTTATCAAAAAATGGTAAAAAAAAATTTAATAACTCTTTTATATTCCTCAATATTAGTTTTATTTTATTCATGCAATAGTGTAGACAACAAAATTGATTTAATCGAACCAGAACCAGAAACTCCAGTTGGCTGTAATGATTGTGATTCTCTTTTATATCAATTTTCCATAAACACTCTTGGATCAGAAATTGTTGATGAACCTAAAATACCTTCAACTCTTACAATTAAAAAAGGAGATTCTACTTATTATGCAGGAAATATAGGTATTGAAATTAGAGGAGAATCATCTCAATGGTTTGACAAAAAATCTTACGGTTTTGAAACATGGGATGAAAATTATCAAGATTTAGATGTATCTCTAATAAATTTTCCTGAGGAAGAAGACTGGATATTGAATGGTCCTTATAGTGATAAATCTTTAATAAGAAATAAACTTATATATACCCTATCTAATTTGATGGGAATGTATGCTTCCAAAACAGAATTTTCAGAACTTACAATAAATAATGACTATAAAGGCATCTATATATTTATGGAAAAACTTAAAAGAGATAAAAATAGAATAAATATTGAAAAATTATTAGAAACTGATGTGGATGATGATTTAATTACTGGTGGTTACATTATAAAAATTGATAAAAGTGATCAAGAAGATGGATCATATAGTGATTTTAATTCATTTCAATCTAAATATGATGTTCATGGTAACCTAAATGGTGAAAAAATAATGAGATTTAATTATGAATATCCAAAACCAGATGATATTCACACTAAACAAAAAGAATATATTCAGAATTATTTTAACCTTTTTGAAGATGCATTATCAAGCGATGAATTTAAAAATTCAGAATTAGGTTATAGAAAATATATTGATGAAGATACTTTTATAGATTTTTTTATTCTTAATGAACTTTCAAATAATTTAGATGGATATAGACTAAGCACTTATCTAACAAAAGATAGGAATAATAAATTAAAAATAGGACCAATTTGGGACTTTAATTTATCTTTTGGTAATGGTGACTATTGCGGAGGAAATAGGTTTGATGTATGGTCATATAAATTTAATGATAGATGTCCTGGTGATAATTGGAATATTCCTTTTTGGTGGGATAGACTTTTAGAAGATGAAGTTTTTGTTATTAAATTAAAAGATAGATGGAATGAATTAAGAACAAATATTTTATCAAATGAAAATATACTTTCACTAGTAAATTCTGATTATTCTTTTTTAAAAAATGAAACTGATGCTGCAAATAAAAATTTTAATAGATGGAAAATTTTTGGTATTTATATCTGGCCTAATAGCTTCATTGGAAATTCTTACTACGAAGAAATTAACTTTCTAAAAGAATGGATTTCATATAGAACATCATGGTTAGATGAATCAATTAATTTATTATAATTAATTATAGGATAGTCCATGTCCATAATTATATAAAGGATCTTTAGAGTCATAAGGCAAATCTTCTTTCTGATTCAAAACAGCTTCCCATGATGATGGTAATTCAAATGGTAATTTTCCTGATGGATTAAATTCTCCAAAAATAACATCTAATATTGCGTCATTAGATGAACCAAAATCAACTAAAACTGCATCTGCATTTTTTTGAATTTCAGTTAATATAGCAGGCCTCTCTAAATTAACTACTAAAATTAATGGTTTTTCGCTCTTTAAATAAGCTATTCTAGCTATTTCTTTTTTATTGTAATACAATCTACCTTGTCTAATCATTGCTTCTAAAAAAAATTCATTTCTTTCATCATATGGTGTCTGAATTTTTTTTATAATTATATCAGAATCTGATATTTCTTCAACAATAGAATATCGATCTAATACATTATTATCTAATGTAAATCCTTCTATAAAAACTTTTTTTTGTTTATTTATTGGTAAAATTTTATTTTTCAACATAACTATTGATTTTCTATTCGCCTGATCAGCAACTTTTTGGAAATTTTCATTACCAACAATTGAGCTTATTAATTCTAATTTAACAAATGGATTATCAAATAAACCTAATGTAAACTTGTCTTTCATCAGCCTTTTAACAGATGTATTAATTCTTTCTTCTGTAAGATTACCTGATTTTACTAAGTCGACAATCATTTCAGGAATTGACTCTCCACCTATTTGATCACATCCAGCATCAATAATTTTTTTTACTTTTTGAATATCAGCCAAATCCTCTACCCCCCAAGACATAGGTGGCATTATTACTTTATCAGTAACGATTGACCAATCGGTACAAACAACTCCATCAAACTTTAAAGAATCTCTTAATAAACCGGTTATAATATCTTTATTAAAAGCAAAAGCAACATCTTCACTAGTTTGACCTACTGGAATACCATAATAAGGCATAATTTGAGCTGTATTTGCTTTAAAAGCGCCATCGACAAAAGGAATTAAATGGTAATTAAAATTATTACCAGGGTACACTTGATTTTTTCCATAATAGAAATGAGGGTCTTCACCATCCTCTTGTGGCCCTCCTCCAGAGAAATGTTTTGTCATACAAGCAACACTATTTAAACCTAACTTCTCACCTTGAAATCCCAATATATAAGCCTTGGTCATTTCTGCAGAAAGCTTAGCATCTTCTCCAAAAGTACCATATATTCTTCCCCATCTAGGTTCAGTCGCTAAATCTGCCATCGGATGAAGTGCTAATCTAATTCCTACGGATTTATATTCCTCCCTAGCTATTTCACCAAATTTTCTAACTAAAACTGTATCTCTGGTAGCTGCAAGACCAAGAGTATTTGGCCATTTTGAAAATGATTCTGTATAAACAGTTGGTCCATTAGAATTATTTTGTTCATTAGAATTTCCATGTCTAGGGTCTGAAGCAACTGTAATTGGTATTCCTAAACGAGTTTTCTCAGCAATTTTTTGAATTTCATTATTGTATTTACCTAATATATTAGCAGAATACTTTTCCATAATATTAAAAGAATTCATTTTTTTTTGAATTATCATCTCAGAATTAGAAGGCAAAAAAATAGACATTAACATATCTATATAATTATTAAAGAATGTTGGAACTTCTAACAATTCTCCCTCAGGATTCATTTTTATAATATTAATAAACATTGAACCAGCCTTTTCTTCAATAGTCATCTGACTTAACAAATCATCTACCCTATCTTCTATAGCTTGTCTATTATCTTCATAAACATCTAATTTTCCATTCTTATTTAAATCTCGAAAACGAATTCCTTCAATAATTATATCTTGAGCTCTAGGAACTAATAATGACATATTATTATTTGATTGATTAACTTTATTTATATAAAAAATTCCAAATCCAATTATTAAAAAACTACTAATTCCAAGGATTATAAAAAATGTGATTTTTAAAATATTTTTCATTTTTATTTGTATTTAGAATTTAATTTTATATTTACCAATTATACTATAATAATTATATTATCATTTTTTAATTCGTATTATGCATAATACTAAATAAAAATTTATATGTTTAAATAATCGTCAACAAAATTTTAATCCAATGAAATTACAAATATTAATAACTCTCTTTTACTTTATATCTATAGGCCAGGTTTTACCTCAAAGTTTATCAAAGAAAAAAATTGAAAAAATAAAAATAGAAGCTTTATCTATAGTTGAATCAAATTTTAAAAATACTCAAGTAATGATAGACAAGGTTTTTAGCTTTGCCGAACTTGGGTTTCAAGAAGTTGAAACATCAAAGTATTTGACTAAAATATTAAATGAAAACGATTTTGAAATTGAATATGGAGTTTCCGATATACCAACTGCCTGGTTTGCTAAATGGAGTAATGGTGAAGGACCAGTAATTGCATTAGGTAGCGACGTTGATTGTATACCAAAAGCATCTCAATTTCCAGGAGTTGCCTACCACAAACCTATGGTTGAAGGTGCTCCAGGTCATGGAGAAGGACATAATTCAGGTGTTCCAGTAATTATTACTGCTGCCCTAGCTGTAAAAAAATTAATGATTAAAGAAAATATTAAAGGTACTTTAGTTTTATGGCCAGGTATAGCTGAAGAACTTGTTGCTGCTAAAGCATGGTATACTAGAGATGGGCTTTTTGATGATATAGATCTATGTGTTTTTACTCATGTTAGTAGTAATTTAGGCGTCTCATGGGGTCAATCATCAGGAACTGGACTTATTTCAGTAGAATATACATTTGATGGAGAAGCTGCTCACTCAGCAGGATCTCCATGGAGAGGAAGAAGTGCTCTTGATGCAGCAGAACTTATGAATATTGGATGGAATTATAAGAGAGAACATCTTCACCCTTTAAAAAGATCTCATTCTATATTTACTGACTCGGGTGATCAACCAAATGTAGTCCCATCTAAGTCATCTATTTGGTTTTATTTAAGAGATGTTACATATGAAGGTATAATGGATATGTATAAGATTGCAGATGATATGGCTGATGGTGCAGCACTTATGACAAACACTTCTGTTACTAAAAAAATTTTAGGTACAGCGTGGCCAAGACATTTTAATAAAATTATTGCTGAGACTATGTATGAAAATATTAAAAAAGTAGGACTTCCTACTTGGAGTGAAAATGATCAAATATTAGCTACATCTGTACAGAAAGAAGTAGAATCATATAATCAAAATGGTCTAAGTGAAAAACTAGTCAACTTGGGAATACCTGCAAAATTTCCAATAAGTGGTGGTTCAGATGATATTGGAGATGTTTCATGGAAGGTTCCTACAGTAACACTACGTTTTCCTTCAAATATTCCTGGTCTACAAGGACATCATTGGAGTAATGCAATTGCAATGGCCACACCAATTGCTCATAAAGGTGCAAATGCAGGAGCAAAAGTTGTAGCAATGTCCGTTATTGACTTTTTAACAAAACCTGATATTATTGAAGATGCTTGGGATTACTTTAATAACATTCAATCAAAAGAAACAAAATATAAACCAATGATTACAGAAAGCGATCCTCCTCCAACTTATCTTAATAAGGGAATTATGGATAATTTTAGACCAAAACTTGAAAAATACTACTATGATGAAACCAAATTTGATAGTTATTTAGAACAACTTAATATAATATATCCAACAATTAGAGATGAAAAATGAAATACAGATTAATAAATATTATTATTTTATCTCTAATCATATTTAAATCTTATCCTAATCCTGAAAACAATATAAAAGTAGGCTCAGAAAGATTAAATGAATATTATAAATTAATAAAAGATAAGTCTGTAGCATTACTAATAAACCACACTTCCACAGTTGGAAAAAAACATTTAATAGATACATTAATAAGTCTAAATGTTAATATCAATAAAATATTTACACCAGAACATGGATTTAAAGGTGATATAGAAAGAGGTATAAGCGTACAGAATAATACTCTTTTAGTATCAAATAAAAAAATTCCAATAATATCAATGTATGGAAAAAACAGAATTCCATCTGCTGAAAATTTAAAGGACATAGATGTTGTTGTTTATGATATCCAAGATGTAGGAGCTAGATTCTATACTTATTTAAGTGCCATGCACAATATGATGAAATTATGTGCTGATTTGAATATTCAATTTATTGTTTTAGACAGACCAAATCCAAATGGTCATTATGTTGATGGACCAATTCTTGAAAAAGAATTTAAATCATATGTTGGAATGCATCCAATTCCTATTGTTCATGGATGTACTCTTGGTGAAATGGCAAAAATGATAAAAGGAGAGAATTGGATAGAAAGTCTTAATTCAATAGATTTAAAAGTAATTACAGTAAAAAATTGGAACCATTTAATGTCATATAAAGTTCCCATTAAACCTTCTCCAAATCTTCCAAATCAACAATCAATATTACTTTATCCATCATTATGTTTATTTGAACAAACAATTGTAAGCATAGGGAGAGGAACAGATTATCCTTTTCAAATAATAGGTCATCCTAAATATGAAAGTAATAAATTTAGTTTTATACCTAAAAGTGTAATAGCAGAAAGTAAACCAAAATTTCAAGATCAAGAATGCTATGGAATAAACCTTATTAATTCTAAAGTTAAGAATGAAATTAATCTCAAATATTTAATTATATTTTATAATTCATTAAAAAGTAGAACTTCAGATTTTTTTGGAAAAAATTTTTATAGAATTGCAGGAAATAAAAAGTTAGAAGAACAAATTAAAAATGGCTCTTCAGAAAAAGAAATTAGAGAATCATGGTCTGAAGGGATTTCTAACTATAAAAAAATGAGAAAAAAATATCTTCTTTATAAAGATTTTGAGTAAAATGAATAAAAAATCAATCATTTTTATGGGTACTCCTAATTTTGCAGTAGACTGTCTAAAAAGATTAGTAGAAAAAAAAAATAATATAATAGGAGTTGTAACCGCAGTAGATAAAAAAAAAGGAAGAGGTAGAAAAATTAGTTACTCACCAGTAAAAGAATATGCAATATCTAAAAACATAAAAATATACCAACCAATAAATTTAAAAGAAGAAGAATTTATTAATACAATGAAAAAAATAAAACCGGAGTTATTTGTAGTTGTAGCTTTTAGAATGTTACCTAAAATACTTTTTAATATTCCAAAAGAAGGTTCTATAAATTTACATGCTTCTATACTTCCTAATTATAGAGGAGCTGCACCAATAAACTGGGTTATAATCAATGGAGAAAAAAAAACAGGTGTAACAACTTTTTTTATAAATGATAAAATTGATGAAGGAAAAATTATAGATATAAAAAAAATCAATATTGATGTTGAAGAAACTGCAGGAACACTTCATGAAAAACTGATGAACTTAGGTGGAAAACTTCTTTTAGAAAGTATCAATAAAATTTTCAAAAAAAAATGTATTACCAAAATACAAACCATTAAAAATAAGGATAAAAAAGCACCAAAAATTAATAAAGAAATATGTAAAATAAATTTTGATTTAAAATCTGAAAAAATAATAAGAATGATAAGAGGACTCAGTCCATATCCAGGAGCTAGATTAAATCAAAACAATAAAATTATTAAAATATTAAACGCAAAAAAAAGTAAAAAAATAAAAGGAACTAAAAATGAAATATTTCATTCAGGTGATAAATTGATTTTCAATAATACTTTTGGAGAAAGTATTGAAATAACAGAAATTCAATTAGAAGGTAAGAAAAAAATGTTCACAAAAGATTTTGTAAAAGGAAATCAGTTATGAATATATCAATAATTGTAGCTATTTCTAAAAATGGAGTAATTGGGATAAACAATAAATTAGCATGGAACTTACCTGATGACATGTTATACTTTAGTAGAATGACAAAAGGACACTCCGTAATTATGGGTAGAAAAAATTGGGATTCAATTCCAAAAAAATATAGACCATTACCAAATAGAAAAAATATTATTGTTTCTAGAAATAAAAATCAAAAAATTAAAAGTGTAGAAATAACTAGATCTATAGAAGAAGCTATTAAAATAGCTAGAAAAGATTTTGATGAAGAAATTTTTATTATTGGTGGTGGTGAAATTTATAATTTAGGATTAAAATACGCTGATAAATTATACATAACCGAAATAAAAGAAAATATTAATGGTGATACCTATTTTCCAAAATGGAATAAAAGTAACTGGATAGAAATTTCTAGAATTACTCATCCTACTGACTTAAATCATAAACATGAATTTGATTATGTTATTTATAAAAAGAATGTATGAAAAATATTTTATCTGAAATAATAACTATAGGTGATGAAATTTTATATGGTCACATCCTTGATACAAATGCCAAATGGCTAAGTGAAAAACTCAATGAAATTGGTATTAAATCAAATAAGATATCTACTATTGGAGATAATTATAATCAAATTAACAACACATTAAAATGTTCTTTAAAAGAAAATCACATTATAATACTTACTGGAGGACTTGGACCTACTAATGATGATATAACTAAAAAATGTTTAAATGATTGCTTTAGCGGTAAATTAGTTCATGATAAAAAAACTCTATTTCATATTAAAAACATATTTAAAAAAAGAAATTTAGATTTTACTAAAAAAAATAAAGATCAAGCACTCGTACCAGATAATTGTATAGTTCTCCACAATCAATATGGTACAGCACCAGGAATGGCATTTAAGAAAGATAATAAATTGATAATTTCACTACCAGGAGTTCCCTTTGAAATGAAAAGTTTATTTACAGATAAATGTGTTGAATTAATTAAAAAACAATTTGTACTTCCTTTTATTTTTCATAGAACAATTAAGACAGTAGGTATAGGAGAATCATGGCTTGCAGACTTAATTAAGGACTGGGAAAATAATCTTAATAAAAATATTAAACTAGCGTACTTACCTAGCTTAGGTAGAGTAAAACTAAGATTGACAGGTAATGGAAAAAATTTGAATTTTATTAAAAAAAGTATAAAAAACGAAGAAAAGAAGTTACTTAAAATTATTAAAAAATATGTATATGGATTTGACAACGATGAATTAGAATCATCAGTTGGAAATCTTTTAATTTCTAAAAATAAAACTTTAGCTATTGCTGAAAGTTGTAGTGGTGGATTTGCTTCCCACATGATAACATCAGTTCCTGGTAGCTCAAAATATTTTTCTGGCAGTATAATAGCTTATAGTAACAGTATTAAAATAAATAATTTAAATGTAAATGAGGATAATATTAAAAAATATGGTTCTGTTAGTAAAAAGGTAGTTGAGGAGATGGCAGTTAACGTACGAAAAAAATTTAATTCATCAATTGGTATAGCTACAAGTGGTATAGCTGGACCTGATGGAGGTACTAAAGAAAAACCTATAGGTACAGTTTGGATTGGAATCTCAGATAATAAAGCAACATATAGCAAAAAATTAATGTTAACCGAAAGAAGAGATGTTAATATTACCCTTTCTTCTGTAGGCGTTTTAAATATGGTTAGACTAAACCTAGAAGGTTATAGAAAAGTTGATAGATAGCCTTCTAAACGAACCGCCTCTCTTTATAATATTATCTGAACTATCAATATTATCAACTTGAAAACCATCCCAAATCCAAAAGTTATGTTCAGATTTATATTTTTGAAATAAATAGCCAAATTTGAGAGATAAATGCTTATTTCTAGTTGATTTCTTAATACCAAACCCTAAATTAAGATTAAAGCCTCCACTTGCTGAAATATAGTCTTCAAATCCTAAATCTTTACCAATTGAGTAACCAATATTATTAAAAGCAAATAATCTAAATATTGATTCTTTCCTTTGACTTTTGTTAATTGGAAGAATATCATAACTATTTGTTAAATATATAGGGAGAAAATTTATTAGATCTATTGTAAATATTCCAAGACCCAAACCTGGATTGAAAAACTTATTATTTACTAGACCCTTTGATATTAATAATTGTCCATGAGGAGTTGAAAACTGATCAAAATTTAGACCAAATTCAATATTATTCCAGCTCTTCTTATCAAATTCATAAAAATTATATGATTTTTTTAATTTCAATCTAAAATTTGAGTCTGTATAAATTTTGACAGTATCTTCTATCCTATCAATAAAAAATATTAGATGTCCTGAATTCTTATTTTTAATATCATTTATAGAATAGTCCAATAATGTTCCTTTATACTTCTTGCCTTCAATTATAATAATATCTTTATTTTGAGAGATTAATGAAAAAGGAAGAAAAAACAATATAAATAAAGACTTTTTCATTTTAGAGCCTATTAATAGGTATGGTACTGATGTAATCTATTTCACCTAAATCACAATCATACGAGTACTGATGAAAACCATCATCGCCTATTACCATTAAGATATCCATAAAAGGTATTACATCAATAGAACTAATATCTTTAAAGTGTTCTATTAAATTTATATTTTGAAGGTCTGAGATGTTATACATTTTCAAACCATATTCACCTTCAGTAATAAACAAACAGTTATCGTCAACACCCAAGCCATGAGGATTAATCATTGGATATGTCTTAAATAATTTAGGATCATCAATATTAGATACATCTATGATGTCTAACTGGTTATTAAAGCTTTGACACTCATTTCCTCCTCTCAAAGTAACAAATGCATAATCTCCCTGTACTACTACTGGATCACAACTAGTTATATGTTGATAAGTAGATATCCAATTAGGTTCTTCTTTGTCTTCTAAACCATATATATGCATTCCACTCTGAGCTCCAATAAATAAGTTATTATTATAAGGAAAAATAGTCTCAACACCCCAATCTAAGTTTACCTCTGTCTTCTTCAATGGGTTAATCTGATCTTTTATATCAAAAGTAATTAGAGTACGAGAATCAACAGTATAAAGATAATCATCTAGGATTGTAAACCTTGCCATTGAACCTCCAATACCTGCACCAGAATTAAAATCACCTTGCCCATTATTTAATGCAAAATCACTAGAACTCTCACAACTAATAATAAATATCAATAATATCAATAAGTTTTTTATTTTCATACCTTTAATCAAATGCATAACTACAATCATGATTTTCAATGTTTTCTTCAATTATTTCTTCATCATATCCAACAATAATACCTGACTCATCAGAATAGAGTCCTTGATCTATATAATAATTTTCAAATGATCCCTCAATTCTATTCACTTCATTAATTGAATTAATATTAGAAATATCAAATATCACTAAATCAATGTAGCTATCTGCATAAAGGTAATTTCCTTTAGTAGCTAAATCATAATTACCTGGCAAGACTATAAATCCAATATTTACTGGGGTATTTATATTTCTATTATCTATAACATGAATACCTTTACCAGATTCATTAATAAATAAATAACCACCTTTATAATTCAATTTTCCAGGACTATTAATTTCTCTTTTAACACCAAAAGAAACCGAATCCCTTAAAGATTTCATAGTTGAATAAATAGGTTCATACTTTTTATATGTTCTAAAATAATCACAGTTATCTTGGCACGATAACAACAAAAAAGAAACAAAAAAAATTATGTATCTTGGTAATAACATATTGAGTTTTAAACGATCTTTACAAAGATAAATTGTTATACCATAAAAAAAAAATTTATGAATCAAGTTGAAATGGTAATGCCAAAAATGGGTGAAAGCATTATGGAAGGAACTATTTTAAAATGGTTAAAAAATGAAGGCGATTTTATAAATGAAGATGAATCTGTTTTGGAAGTTGCAACAGATAAAGTTGATACTGAAATACCATCAACTCATAATGGTAAATTAATTAAAATATTAGCAACTGAAGGCAAAACTATCCAAGTTGGTAAAGCAATTGCAATTATTGAGACAAAAGATTCTATTGATAATCAATTAATAAATGATGATCCTGTATATATAGCTGATGAAATTTTTAATGAAGCACTTATTAATAATTCTTCTGAAGAACTAGAATTAAAAAAACAAACTAATAGTGAATCAAATAGATTTTATTCTCCTTTAGTTTTAAATATTTCAAATAGAGAAAATATTACTATAAATGATTTAGATTCTATAGAAGGAACAGGAGAAAATCAGAGACTCACTAAAATTGATTTATTAAAATTTCTTGAAAAAAAGAATATAAAAGTATCTCAACCAAATAGTATTGCTGAAAATATTATAGAAGAAAAAATAATATTAAATGATAACGAAGAACTTATTGAAACGGATAGAGTAAGAAAAATTATAGCATCAAGAATGATTGAATCAAAAAAAATATCTGCTCATGTTACATCATTTATTGAAGCTGATATTACCAATGTAGCCAATGATAGAATAAAAATTAAAAAAGGTTTTTTCAAAAAACATAAAACTCCAATCTCATATAATCCTGTCTTTATTCATTGTGTTTGCAAAGCAATACAAGACTTTCCTTTAATTAATATCTCTTATAAGAACGATAAAATCATCAAAAAAAATTATATAAATATTGGAATTGCTGTAGCTCTAGAAGATGATAATTTAATAGTCCCTGTTTTAAAAAATGTTGATAAAATGGACTTTTTGACTATTGTAAAAAAATCAAATGACTTAATACAAAGAACTAGAGAAAATAAACTTCATCCAGATGAATTAAGTGGAGGCACGTATACAATATCAAATGTAGGATCATTTGGTAATATCATGGGTACTCCTATAATAATGCAACCTCAAGTTGCAATTTTAGCTATTGGAGCAATCAAAAAAGTTGCTGCTGTAGTCGAAAGTGAAAATGGTGATGAAATTAAGATTAGAAGTAGACTTTTTCTATCGCACACATATGATCATCGAGTTATTGATGGGGCATTAGGAGGAAAATTTGCTCAAAAAGTTGCTTATTATATTGAAAATTTTGATATTCAATCAAATATTTAAATTTTGAAAAGAATATCAGTAAAAGAAACATATCGAAGAAGTGTCTATAAAACAATAACCTGGAGAGTTATAGCTTCGCTAGACACCGCAATTCTTGCATTTTTATTTTCATATTATGGAGATGATATCTTTGGATTTTTTTCTCAACTAGGATTATTTAATTATGATAATGAAATAGCTGATTCGACATTAAGAGAAAGCGTAAAATATGGTGCCTTAATAGCTACAATTGAAATTTTTACTAAACTAATAATTTATTATTTTCATGAAAGAGCTTGGAGAATTGGTTGGAAAAAACAATCTGATAAATTTCATCACTCAAAAAAGAGAAGTTTATATAAAGCAATTACATATAGAGCAATTGGATCTTTAGATACTTTTATAATAAGTAGCTTTATAATTAAAAGTGTTAAAATAGGTGGAGGTGTAGCTCTTGCTGAAATACTAACTAAGCCAATTTTATATTACCTACACGAAAGAATCTGGGATAAACAAAAATTTGGAAATTAATTATTCATTTATTGCTTTAGGTTCTAATTTAGGTTCAAGAAAACAAAACCTAATACAAGCACATAATAGTATTATTGAGAATATTGGAGATATTATTAAGTATTCCAAAATATACGAAACCGAATCTTGGGGAAATAATAATCAGCAAAAATTTTTAAATCAAGTCATAAAAATTCAAACTAGAGATGAGCCACTAAAACTACTTAAAAAATTGAAAAAAATTGAAAAAAAACTTGGAAGAGTTAAATCTTCAAAATGGGGTGAAAGACTAATAGACTTAGATATTTTGTATTTTAACAATAAAATAATAAATACTAAAAAATTAATAATTCCTCACCAATATCTATATAAAAGAAAATTTGTACTTATACCTTTAAACGATATTGATAAAGAATTTAAACATCCAATTTTAAAAATATCAAACTATGAATTATTAAATAAATGTGATGATAAAAAATTAGTAATTGAACATGGATTATAGTGAAATTTTAATATTATTTATTATTGGTGTAGTTTCTGGAATTATAAATACAATTGCTGGAGGTGGTTCTCTACTCACATTACCTATTATGATTTTTATGGGTCTGCCACCAAATATTGCAAATGGAACAAATAGAATTCAACTAATAATGCAGAATATATCTGCAGTATCAGGGTTTAAAAGTAAAGGTATTTCTGATTTTAAGTTTTCATCTTTATTATCACTAACTGCTATTTTAGGCTCTATTGTAGGAGCACAAATTGCAATAGACATTTCTGAAGAATTATTTAAAAAAATTCTATCAATAATTATGATATTAGTTATTGCAACAATTATTTTTAAAAAAAATAAGCCATCAGAATTATTAAATAATTATGCCTCAAAAAATAAATTTATTTCAATTTTTTTATTTTTTTTTGTTGGTATATACGGTGGTTTTATTCATGCTGGAGTTGGTTTTATTATATTAACTATATTGTCAAATATTAATAATATGAAACTTTCTAATGCTAATAGCATAAAAGTTTTCGTTGCGCTAGCATTTTCAATTATTTCATTATTAGTATTTATTTATGAAGATAAAGTAAACTGGATTTATGGAATCAATATAGGAATAGGAAGTGCTCTAGGGGGTTGGATTGCAAGTAGATGGTCCTATAATAAATCGGATAGAATAATTAAAATATTTCTTGGAATAACTGTAGGAATTATGTCTATTCGATTATGGTTTTTTTAAAAAAATTAAAAATTTTAATTATTATACCTGTTTATAATGAAGAGTTATACATTGAAAAATGTATCAATACTTTTATAAATCAATCATATAAACCAGATCAACTTTTAATAGTTAATGATAATTCAACTGACAACACAGAAAATATTTTGAAAAAAATTTGTAATAAATTTCAATTTATAAAATATATAAATAAAAAATCTACAAATAAACCTTCACCAGGTAAAAGAATTATTCAAGCATTCAACTATGGACTAGAACACTCAATTAAAAACTATGATTTGATTGGTAAATTTGATGCAGATATAATATTACCAAATGATTATTTATATACTATAATGAATAATTTTATTTTAAATAAAAGACTAGGACTATGTTCTGGTGTAATTGCTAATAAAAAAAATAATTTATGGGAAATAGAAAATAGATATAATGATGACCATGTTAGAGGAGCAATTAAACTTTATTCGAAAAAATGTTTTAATAAAATTGAAGGTTTAAGTGAAACTATGGGTTGGGATACATTAGATGAAATGAAAATATTATATAATAAATATGAAATTAAAGTATTAAATAAAATTGTAGTAAAACAAATGAGAAATACTGCATCAAGGTATAAAAAAAGTCAATATAAAAAACAAGGAAGAGTTATGTATCTTCTTAGATATAATTTTATTTTATTATTAATAGGTTCTTTGAAATTAGGATATACTAGTAGATCTATTTTATCATTTTATAATTGTATAATTGGTTATTTAAATAGTTGTATAAATAATGAAAAATATATTGTTAATTCAAAAATTGGTAAATTTATAAGGAATCATAGGTATAACAATATGTTAAAAAAAATTAAAAATGTTTAATGCTTTAAAAAAATTTGACAGAAAGAAATGTGAAAAAAGAAGACATAAAAAAACATTAAATTTTTTAAAAACTTCTTTAAAGAAAAATTCTAAAATATTTGATTTGGGAATTCCCAATAAACTTTCCTCACTTTTAATAGAAAATAAGTATCATGTAGATAATACTAAGGGTGAAGATTTAGATATTATAAAATTAAAATCAAATTTAAAATCCTATGATGCAATAACTGCTTTTGAAATATTAGAACACTTAATTAATCCATATAATATATTAAGTCAAATTAAATGCAAAAAATTATTTGCTACTGTACCTTTAAAATTATGGTTTAATAAATCATATAGAAATATAAATGATGAAAGAGATCAACATTATCATGAATTTGAAGATTGGCAATTTGATTGGTTGTTAAAAAAATCAGGGTGGAAAATTATTAGAAAAGAAAAATGGAAAAATAAATCAATTTTACCAGGGTTTAGACCAATTTTAAGAAATTTTTATAACAGATATTATGCCATTGAAGCTGAAAAAATATATTAATGGGGAAAATTTTAAAACAAAGTTTTTGGTCAACTATCATTATATATGTTGGTGTTTTATTAGGATTTATAAATTCAATAATTTTATTTCCTAAATATCTTTCTACTGAACAAATAGGATTAATTAGACAAATCATAAGTGCTTCAACATTATTATTACCATTAACAACTTTTGGTGTAAGTGCTACGTATTTAAAATTTTTTCCGAGTTTTAAAGATGATGATAAATTAAAAAATGAGTTTTTAAGTGTTCAATTTTTTCTAATTTTAGTATCATTCACCATCACCACAATATTATTAGTAATTTTTTCAGATAATATAAAATATCTTTTCACTGAAAAATCTAAAATATTTTTTAATTACTATCATATAGTTTTTTCTATACTATTTATAATGACTATAAGTTCTTTATTTGAAGCTTATCTTAGAGCCAGATATAATATCACTTTATCAAATTTTTCAAATGGTGTATTAAATAGATTATTGACGGGTATATCAGTGATTCTATTATCATTAATGATTATCTCATTTGATGAGCTAATTAAATTGCAGGTTCCAATTTACTTAACTGGACTCTTTACAATAATAATTTATGCTTATAAAAAAGAAAATTTTAATATAAAATTTGGGATTAATAATATAAGAAATCGCTTAAAAGAAATTACAAACTATAGTTTTTTCTCAATTTTAAGTGGATTTGGTAATATTCTAGTTTTAAATGTAGACGTATTAATGGTATCTGCTATTTTAGGACTATCTGCTACAGGAATTTATACAACAGCATTTTATATTGGCTTAATTATTGAAATTCCAAGAAGAGCTATATCACAAATATCAATTCCAATAATTTCAGAAAATATTAAAAACAATAATTTTAAGGAAATAGGAAAAAACTTTAAATTAGTTTCTCTTCATCAACTAATAATTGGAATCTTTTTATACTTATTAATAATTTTAAATTTAGATAATATTTTTAATATTATACCAAATTCAGAAAATTTCATATCCGGAAAAAATATTGTTTATATAATAGGCTTATCAAAGCTTATAATAATGACATCTGGATTTAGTAGTGAACTTATTATGATGTCAAAATATTATAAGTTTAATGTAATAACAATAACAATTTTAGCAATATTAAGTATCATTTTAAATTACATGTTAATACCTCAGTTTGGAATGATAGGTGCAGCATATGCTTCATTGTTTTCTATACTTACTTTTAACTGTATAAAACTTATATTTATTAAAATTAAAATAGGGATTAGCCCATTCTCTAATAAAACTATTGTTCCAATAATAATAGGTATTATCATATTTTTCATAATCAATTATTTTCCAAATAATTCAAATCCATTTTTAGATATTATTAAAAATTCATTAGTAATAAGCTCACTTTATATAGGTATGATATATTTGCTGAAAGTATCTCCAGAACTAAATTTAATAATTAAAAAAATTATAAATTATCAAAGAGATTAGTCATCTTTCTAGATATAGAATCAAACTTTACTTTAGAAGTATTCATCTGATTTTCAATCTTTTTATCTAAGATATAACTGTTGAATGAATCTAATATCTGTTTCTCTATTTCTTCAGCATTAGAATATGAAACAATGTCATTTTGTTTATAATATTTTAAAAATGAAGTAACATCTTCATTTTTAAAATCACATAATGTAATAATTTTTTTTTTAGATACTAAATAGTCAAATAACTTATAGGGAGTGGTATTTTGAATTTTTGTGTTATTTAATAAAAGAAGTAATAATGATGAATCAGAAATAAAAGTAGTTAATTTTAAAACATCAATATGTTCATAATATTTAAAATGGGGAGATAAAATTTTATCATTATTAATAAAGTTTAAAGTTGTATTATTTATTGGTCCAGAGAATATCATCTTAAATTTAGATTTAAATTCATTATTACATTCTAATATTTTTTTAACAACACTTAAAAATATATGTGGATCTCTAAACTTATTTATTAATCCAAAATACGATATAATAAAATATTTATTTTTTGATTTTTTATCTAATGGTTTTAATTCTGAACCATTAGGTATATAAATAATTTTTTTATTTAAAGTCTGATCTGAAAATTCTTTCAAAAGTGTATTATTAGTGACAACTACCCTATCAGAATTTTGCAAAAATAAATTTTCATACTTTTTATGTCTTAACTTTGAAATTGATGAAGGCTTCATATTTAAAAGAATATCCCAATTTGTATATGGATCTCTAAAATCAGATATCCACTTAATTTTAAGTAGTTTTTTTAATTTATATCCAATCATATGAATACTATGTGGAGGTCCCGTTGTCACAATAATTTGTATCTTATTTTCTTCAATGTATTGTTTTAAAAAATTAACTGAAGGGTTAACCCAAAATAATCTAGTGTCAGGAATAAAAAAACTTGATCTTAGCCAAGAAAAAAAATTCATAAAAATTGAATTTGAACTATCAACTACACCTCTGTTATAATTACTATTAAAAATTTTAGAAAAAATAAGACTAGGATCAAAGATTTTTTTTCTAATTAATGTATACTCATTATTTATACTTTCAATAGAACTTTTTTTACCTCTAGTATAAATAATTGGATCATACCCATAACGTTTAAAATATTTAATAAATGCTGACCATCGCTTATGACCTACCCCTTTATCAGGAAACCAATAATATGAAATTATTAAAACTTTCTTCATTAATTAAAAAAAGTAATTATGATTAGTTAATTTAGTTAAATATACATTTTTAATGCGTATTAAGTATTTTTATGCCTATGAAAAATATAGCTGTTTTAACTTCTGGAGGTGATTCACCAGGCATGAATGCTGCAATTAGATCTATAGTAAGAACAGCAAATCATAAAAACATTATAGTATATGGAATTGAGTATGGTTACCGTGGTTTAATAAATGGTAATTTAAAAATTCTAACTCATTTAGCTGTTGGGAATACGATTCATATAGGAGGCACCTTTTTAAAAACAGCTAGATCTGATGAATTCAAAACCGCTAAAGGAAGACAAAAAGCTTTTGAAAATTTAAAAAATAAAAATATAGAAGGTTTAATTGTTTTAGGAGGTGATGGATCATTGACTGGGGCTACAATTTTTAAAAAAGAATTTAATTTTCCTGTTATTGGATTACCATGTACCATTGATAATGATATTTATGGAACTGATTTCTCAATTGGATTTGCAACAGCTAGAGAAACAATAGTAAGCTCTATTGATAAAATTAGAGATACCGCATCTTCCCACGATAGAATTTTTGTAATAGAAGTTATGGGTAGAAATTCTGGTAGTTTAGCAATAGAGGCTGGAATTTCAAGTGGTGCTGAAATGATATTAGTTCCTGAAATTAATTTAAACATTGATGAAGTAATAAAAAATCTTAAAAAGATATGTAAGAAAAAAAAATCTGTAATTATTGTTTATGCAGAAGGGTGCAGTTATGGCCCTTCATATGAATTTTCTAAAATTATAGAAAATAGAATAAATGATTCTAATGTTAGATTTTCTATACTCGGACATATTCAAAGAGGAGGAATTCCAGTTCCAAGTGATAGAATATTAGGATCTATATTAGGCTATCATAGTGTTAATTATTTAAACAATGGAGAAACAGATAAAATGATTGGCATTAAGAATAATAATATTAATTTGGTGCCTCTTACTAAAGCGATAAGTAAAAAGAAAAGCATTGATTTAGAACTGTATAATATTTCTAATCTCATTTCTAAACACTAATATTTTTTTAAAAATTGAAAGATAGAATCATCTATTTTATCAAACCATTTAATTTCAGAATCTCTCTTAAACCACGTCATTTGCCTTTTAGCATATCTCCTAGTATTTCTTTTTATTAATTCAATTGCTTCTTCTTTTGATATCTTATTATCAAAAAATTCGAATAACTCTTTATAACCAACTGTTTGTAATGAATTTAAATCTCTAAAACTATATAATCTTAAAGCTTCTTCAATAAGACCATCTTCAATCATTTTATCGACTCTCATATTAATATTATTATAAAGCACATCTTTAGAAGGTCTCAATCCAATTTTTATTGTATTAAAAATATTTTTTTTCTTATTTTTTTTCAAAAAAGAAGAAAATGGATTCTTTGTATATATACATACCTCTAGTGCACGCATTAGTCTTTGAGGATTATTTAAATCAATAGTTTGATAATGCTTAATATCATATTTTTTTAATAATTTTCTCAGAGAAGCAATCCCATTTGATTTATAATAGTCTCTTATTTCATTTCTACAATCAATAGAAACTTTTGGGATTTCATCAATTCCATTACAGATAACATTTATAAATAATCCTGAACCTCCAACTAAAATTGCATATTGATTTTTTTTATAGTAATTATTAAGAATAGAATTCACTTCAACTCTATAACTACCAACTGAATAGTCATCATGAATAGATAAGTTATTTATAAAATGGTGTTTAGCAGTAGATAATTCAAGGCTACTAGGTTTTGCTGTACCAATCTCTAATTCTTTATAAAATTGTCTAGAATCAGCAGATATTATCTCAGAATTATAAATATTAGCAATATCTAAGCTTAATTTGGTTTTACCACTAGCTGTTGGTCCTACTAATACAATTAAATATTTTTTATTTATCTTCATGAAGAAAAATATGGATTTAAAATTTACAAAACAATTTCAAATAAAATTAGAAAGTATTTTAGAATCTCAAGAATACAAAATTAGATTTGAAAAAGGTAATTTTAAATCAGGATATTGTATTATAAAAGAAAAAAAAGTAACTATAATTAACAAATACTTTAGTTTAGAAGGGAAAATTAATGCTTTAATAGAAATTATCAACTCAATTAATATAATAAAAAAGTTATGTACCAAAAATGATCTTTTAATTCTAAAAAAAATTAATAAAATTGAAAATTAAATTTTTAGGAACTGGAACTTCCCAAGGGATTCCTGTTATTGGCTGTAATTGTAAAATATGCAAATCAAAAAATCAAAAAGATAAACGATTAAGATCATCAATTTATATAAATTATAAAAACCAAAATTTTGTAGTAGACACAGGTCCTGATTTTAGACAACAAGTACTTACTAATAATATAAAAAAAATTGATTTTGTACTTTATACACATGCACATAGAGATCACACGTCCGGTATTGATGAACTTAGATCTTTTAATTTTATACAAAAAAAATCAATTACTGCATTTGGAAATGAAAACCTAGTTAGACAACTAAAAAAAGATTTTTCATACATTTTTAGTGGTTTAAAATATCCAGGCTTACCAAAAATTGATTTAAAAACTATTAAAAAAAATTTTATTTTTGAAAATTTAAATATAAAACCTATAAAGGTTATGCATCATAAACTTGAGGTTTTAGGTTATAGAATTAAAGATTTTACTTATATAACTGATGCTAATAAAATATCGGTTATAGAATTACAAAAAATTAAAGGATCAAAAGTATTAGTACTTAATTGTCTACAAATAAATAAACATATTTCTCACTTTAATTTAGAAGAAGCAATTGATATTGTAAAAAAGCTAAAAGTAAAAAAAACTTATTTCACACATATTTCTCATAATTTAGGAAATCATATTTTGATAAATAAACTATTACCAAACAATATCTCTCTAGCATACGATGGTCTTGAAATTGATATCAAATAATATAAGAAGCCTAATTGACTATATTAACTTTCATCATATTAGTATGGCCCTCCCAATGTGCAGGCATTGATGCTGTTACTGTATATTTATCACCTTTTTTCAGATGATTATTCTCAACTAATATTTTTTCTATATTTTCAAATGTCAAATCAATATTTTCAGTTTTATCATAATAAATACATCTAACCCCCCAAACTAAATTCATGATATTTCCTAAATTTTTATTGTCTGTCACCATAAATATTTGAGCTTTTGGTCTACTCCCCGAAACTCTAAATGCAGTAAAGCCACTTTTAGTCATTGAGACTATTGCTTTAGCATTAATTTGTTTTGATAATCTACACGAAGCTGTAATTAAACTTTCATTAACTCTACCTTTTAAATATTTATTTTTTTCAAATTTATAATAAATTTCAGGACTACTTTTTTCAACAGATGAAATAATTTTTTCCATACTCTTAACAGCTAATAATGGATAATTTCCTGTAGCTGATTCTGCAGAAAGCATAACAGCATCTGCTCCATCTAATACTGCATTAGCTACGTCGTTTGATTCAGCCCGTGTTGGAGTTTTTTGATTTATCATACTTTCAAGCATCTGAGTAGCTATAATTACTGGCTTAAATGCTTTATTACACTTTTTTACTATATTTTTTTGATGTATAGGTACAGTTTCCATTGGCATTTCAACACCCAAATCACCTCTTGCAACCATAAGTCCATCAGATGCTTTAATTATTTTGTCAATATTTTTAATTGCTTGCGGCTTCTCAATCTTAGCAATTATTTTAGTTTTCTTACCTTCAGAATTTATTTTTTCTCTCAAAAAATTAATATCCTTTTCAGATCTCACAAAAGATAATGCAATCCAATCTACATTATTTTCTAATCCAAATTTCAAATCATTTAAATCCTTTTCAGTCACAGATGATACAGAAATATCACTTTCAGGTAAATTAACTCCTTTTCTAGGCAATAAAATTCCACCTCTAATAACTTTAGTTAAAATTTCTTTTTTAGAAGAATTAAAAACTTTTAACTCAATTTTACCATCATCAAGTAATATTCTTTCATTAATTTTAATTTCATCTAAAATATCATTATCAATTGATATAGTATCTGAATTACCAATAATATCTTTAGAAACAATTTTTAAATCCTGATTATCTTTTAAATCAACAGAATCATTTAATAATTTACCTACACGAATTTTAGGACCTTGTAAATCTTGAAGAATACATATGGGAACACCTAAATCATCACTAATTTTTCTAACATTCTTAATTGTTTTTTTATGGAGATTTATTTCACCATGAGAAAAATTTAATCTTACAACATCAACACCAGAAAGTATCATTTCCTTTAAAACTTCAAATTTTGAAGATGAAGGTCCTATAGTAGCAATGACTTTTGTCTTATTATTAAAAAGATTTTTCATATATATAATAAATATTTTTCTTTCAATTTATTTATATCCACAAAATTAGCAAATTGAATGCGATTATCTCTTTTTATTTCATTAATTATATTAAACGACTCAAATTCAAAAAAATTTTCAGAATACTGAATCAAATAATCAAATTTTGATAATGATGTAATTAGGTGAGATTTTTTATTATTTATAATATTAAGCTTATTAGAAATAAGTCTTATGTATTTGTTTTTTAACTTATAATTAAAATAAGACACACTCAAGGACTCATTATTTATAAGTTTAATTAACAAATTATCTTCCTTTTTTAATTGTATATTAAGTAAATTATTAAGTATCCAAGCTATTTTATAACCTTTTAGAGAAGAAACAATTCCGATGATTTTAAAATTATCGGCATAAAATTCAATATCTGATCCTTTGATCATTAAATATATTAATTTAATAGTTAATGTATATACTAAGTTATATAGTTTGAGAATTGAAAAAAAAATTTATTTTTGCAAAGTAATAAATTTATTTTTACAAAGTAATAAACTAAAATTTCTATGGAAAATATTGAAAACAAAGTAAAAGAAATTATAATTGATAAATTGGGTATAGAAAAATCAGAAATTACTGATTTAGCTAGCTTTACAAATGATTTAGGTGCAGATTCATTAGATACTGTCGAACTAATTATGGAATTTGAGAAAGAGTTCAATATTTCAATTCCTGATGAAGATGCGGAAAAAATTGGTACTGTTGCTCAAGCAGTCTCATATTTAAAAAAAAACGTTAATTAATAATTCATCTCATAAGATGGGTAAAAAAAGAGTCGTAGTAACAGGGATGGGAGTAATAACTCCTATTGGTAATAATTTAAAAGAGTATAGTAAATCTTTATTAAGTGGGTTAAGTGGATGTAAAAAAATTACAAGATTTGATACAACAAATTTCAAAACAAAGTTTGCCTGTGAAATAAAAAACTATGATCCTCTTAACCATTTCGAAAAAAAAGAATCCAGAAAAATGGATGCTTTTGCTCAGTATGGAATGATTGTAGCTGAATCAGCTTTAATAGATTCAGAAATTAAATTAGATGTAGTAGATAAAAAAAGGTTTGGGGTTATTTGGGGTTCAGGTGTAGGAGGCATAGAAACATTTCAAAATGAGCTTATTAATTTTACTGAGAATAATAAAAGTCCAAGATTTAATCCGTTTTTTATTCCAAAATTAATTCCTGATATATGTCCTGGTCTAATATCAATAAAATATGGATTAAAAGGTCCAAATTTTGCTACAGTCTCAGCATGTGCGTCAGCATCTAATGCTATTATTGATTCTTATCATTATATTAAGTCTGGAACTTCAGATTTAATAATAACAGGAGGTTCAGAAGCAGCAGTAAATGAAACAGGTATTGGAGGCTTTAATGCTTTAAAAGCATTATCAGAAAGGAATGATTCTCCACAAACTGCTTCAAGACCATTTGATAAAGAAAGGGATGGTTTTGTTCTAGGTGAAGGAGGAGGAGCATTAATACTTGAAGATTATGATCATGCTATAAAAAGAAATGCAAAAATATATGCTGAAATAATTGGATTTGGGATGTCTTCTGATGCTTATCATATAACAGCACCTCATCCAAATGGAGATGGTGCTACACTTGCAATGAATAATGCTATTAATAATGCTAATATTAGAAAAGAAGATATTGATTATATAAATGTTCATGGAACATCTACCCCTCTTGGTGATAAAAGTGAAATATTAGCAATTGAAAAAGTCTTTAATGATCATGCCTATAATATGAATATAAGTTCAACAAAATCAATGACTGGTCATTTATTAGGAGCTGCTGGAGCTATAGAATCTATAGCATCAATTATATCAATAAATAAAGGCTTTATCCCTCCTACCATTAATCACTCTACTATGGATGAAGAAATTAATCCTAAGCTAAACTTAACATTAAATAAAGCTCAGAAAAGAAATATTAATATTGCAGTAAGTAATACATTTGGTTTTGGTGGTCATAATACTTCTATTATTTTCAAAAAATATAATTTATAATGGTATTATTTTTTAAAAATAAAGAGGATTCAAAATTAGTTAATGCTGTCAAATTTATTTTAGGTTATAAACCAAAAAAAATTCAGTTATATAAACTTGCTTTATTACATAAATCAAATAATTCAGAGGAATCAAATGAAAGATTAGAATACTTAGGAGATGCTGTTCTTGGCCTCATAGTAGCAGATTATTTATTTAAATTATATCCTTACAAAGATGAAGGTTTTCTTACTAAAATAAGATCAAAAATCGTTAGTAGAGACTCTCTAAATAACTTAGGTAGAAAAATAGGAATTAAAGAACTTGTTAATCTTCAGAAAGCAAAAACAAAATCATATGAATCAGTGTATGGAGATGCAGTAGAAGCTTTGATTGGAGCTTGTTATTTAGAGAAAGGATTTGAATTCTGTACTAAAAAAGTTATAAATAATATATTAGTACCATATTATGATTTAGATGTATTAACAAGTCAAACTCATAATTTTAAAAGCAAAGTATTGGAATGGGCACAAAAAGAAAAAAATAAAATTAGTTTTATTGTTGAAAAAACTTCTAAATCAAAAAAATTTTCTCAGTTTAGATCTATTTTATATCTAAATAGCAAAAAACTATCTGAAGGTTATGGAAAAAATAAAAAGGATGCAGAAAAAGATGCTTCTAGAAATGCTTGTGATAAACTTGAGTTAGTGTAATTTAGTATAAGAAAACATAACTCTTTTTAAGCTTGAAAATAAAAATTGCTAGTTTTAATTTAAATCAAATACCCTTAGACTGGGATAGAAATTATAATAATATAAAAACTAGCATTATACAATCAATAAAAAATAATGTTAAAATTTTATGCTTACCAGAACTATCAATAACAGGATATGGTTGTCAAGATTTGTTTTTTGCTAAATGGGTTATTAAAAAAGCAAAATTAAAATTAATTGAGATTCAAGAATTATGTAATAATATTACTGTTATTGTTGGACTTCCACTACATTTTAAAAATGAAATATATAATGCTTGCTGTATAATAAAAAATAAAAAAATTAAAGGATTTTTTATTAAAAGCAACCTCCCAAATGATGGAATTCATTATGAAAAAAGATGGTTTAAGGAATGGAAATTAGGTAAAAAAGATCAAATTGACTTTGAAGGAAAAAAATATCCAATTGGAACAATTCAATATGAATATAATCGTAAACTAACTATAGGCTTTGAAATTTGTAGAGATTCATGGGATAAAGAAAGACCTGCTAATTTTATAAAAAGAAATAAAAAATATTTATTAATTTTTAATCCCCTAGCCAGTCACTTTGCATTTAAAAAATTTGAATTTAGAAAAAAACAAGTTATAAATAGTTCAAAAATATATGATTGCACTTACTTATCATGTAATTTATTAGGTAATGAGTCTGGTAAATATATTTTTGAAGGAGATACAATAATTGCACAAAAAGGAAAAATAATTGATATCAGTAAAAGATTTTCATTTAAAGAAATTTCACACAATTATTATGATTTAGATTTAGATTTAGAAAATTCAACTTCAAAATTAAATAATTATGATAATAATACTTTTGAAGAATTTATTAATGCAGCTTCTCTTGCACTATTTGATTATAATATTAAAAGTAAATGTAAGGGCTTCACAGTCTCTTTAAGTGGTGGAGCAGATTCATCCTGTATAGTAATGTTAATATATGAAATGATAAGAAGAGTAATTCTTGAATTAGGTGAAAAAGAAACTATAAAAAAACTACAATTAGAAAGTAAATTAGAAAATGATTTCTCATTAAATTCAATAATGAAGAATATACTTATCACTGCATATCAAAAATCTGAAAACTCATCTTTAAAAACAGAATTATCTGCTAAAAAAGTTGCTGAATTTATTTCTTCAAATCATTTTGAATGGACGATCAACGAAGAAGTAAGTAGTATTATTGATAAAATATCTAAAGTTACAAATATAAAATACGATTGGAAAAATAATGATATAGCATTACAAAACATTCAAGCAAGGGTACGATCCCCTTTTATATGGTTTATTGCTAATACGAATAATATGTTATTACTATCAACTGCAAACAGAAATGAAAGTAGTGTTGGATATTCTACTATGGATGGTGATTCTAGCGGGTCAATTTCACCAATAGCTGGTGTTGATAAAGTATTTATTACAGATTTACTTAAATATCTTAAAAAAACATACAATTATAAGTGTTTAGAAAATGTATTAAAATTATCTCCAAGTGCTGAACTAAAACCAAAAATCCTAAATCAAAAAGATGAAGATGATCTTATGCCTTATTCGATTTTATCAAGAATTGAAAGATATGCAGTTAAAGATAGAATGAGTCCAAAAAGTATTTATGAAAAAATTAAAAAAGAAAAAATATGTTCTGATAAAAAATTAAAAGAGCATATAAAAAAATTTTATAATTTATTAGGAAAAAATCAATGGAAAAGAGAAAGAACTGCACCCAGTTTCCATTTTGATGATTACAGTCTTGATGCATCAACATGGTATAGATTTCCAATCTTATCAAGTAATTTTAAAGAAGAAATTAAAAAATTATAATTTAATTCAGTTTAATTTTAGAAATTACTTTATAGAGCAATAATATTTCTAACAGTCCTAAGGGTATTAAAATAATTAAACCAAATGCAGATAGAAAAACAGTTGCAAAACAAATTCCTGTTATAATTTCTAAAATACCAGTTGCCATAGGCAAGTTTCCTAAATGTGATTTTAACCTTAATATCCCTACTCCGAAAAAAATCATAATAATTCCAAAAGTTACAGCTCTAGATATCAAAATAAAATAGCCTAAACTATCGTCAAAATTAATAGATGCTATTTCTGAAATTTCAAAAATTATATGCATAATTATCATCAAAAAAGCCATAAGCTCGACTAAATAATTTTTGTAATAACTTCCCGCCAGGACAAATCCTCTCATAAAAAAAGTAAATGATATGACTGATATAATTTTTATGAGAATGTAAGTCGCATAACTGGAATAACTTTCATAGTTGTTCATTCGTAAATCAGACCAAGTAAACCCAGAAGATGAATCGAAAAAATAAATTGCATAAGATGCTGTTTCTACAAAACCAAAAACAAAGTAAACTATTCCAGCTATCAACGAAACATTTAAGACCTGCTTCAGATTACTTGGAAAGAACCTAAGTATTTTATCAAACTTTCCTTCTTTGTATTCATTTTCAAACACTTTTTCATAATCTAAACCCAAAACATTCAGTATTATCTTGATTGTATAGATTCTTGGAGTGGTTTCTCCTGATTCAATTCGTTGAATTGTTCGAACGTTAATACTACATTTTTCAACTAAATCTTCTTGATTTAACCCTTTTTGTTTTCTTAATTCAATAATTTTTTTTCCTAATAGGGGCTGTTTCATAATTATAAATTTAAAATTTTTCACAACGTTAATTAGAATTATTCAAGAAAAATAAAAACTAACGCGTATTGAACCCGACATTTAAATGACATTCCTTTAATCGTGGTTCACAAAGTACTAATCCAAACAATTATAATTTATAATAAAGGATCATTACCACTGCCACCCCAAGGGTGACATCTTAAAATTCTTTTTATACCTAAAAAAAAACCATAAAAAAAACCATATTTTAATATTGCTTGTTTAGAATACTCTGAACAGGAGGGATTATATCTACATGACCCTGGAAAAAGTGGTGAAATAAAATACTGATAAAATAAAATTGGTAGTATAAAAAGTTTTCTAAAATTCATATATTAAATAATATATTTGCACTTTATAAAAATAATGAAAATTACCATAACAAAAATTTTTTCAGTCTTTTCACTAATTATTATTATTTCTAATAATATACATGCCAAATATGATACAATCCTATCAAATAATTTCACTAATATTCAATCATCTAAATCAGTTGATATAACGATTATCAAAATTCAAATTTTTGGCAATAATCGAACAAAAAAAGATATAATATTAAGAGAACTTAGTATAAAAGAAGGAGACAAGATAGCTAGTGATAAAATAATTTCAATTTTAAATGAAGAAGAAAGAAAAATAATTAATACTGATCTTTTCAATGAAGTAGAATTTAAAATAGAAATAGTAAAAGAAAATCAAGTTAATGTAATAATAAATGTACTTGAATCTATTTATTGGACACCAATAATACTTTTTGAACTATCTGATAGAAATTTTAATGATTGGTGGGAAAACTTTAATCATGATTTCAGCAGAATAAACTATGGTTTAGGGTTTGCACATTATAATATTAGTGGAAGATCTGATGAATTTGAAGTACTATTAAGGTTGGGTTTTATAAAACAATTTCAAACTTCTTACTATATACCTTATATATCAAAAAAACAAAAAGGAGGTATTTATTTAGGATTTGATTATATAAACTATGATCATTTAGAATACAATTCCATTAATTATATTCCTGTTTTCTATAAATCTAAAAACTCATTATTAAAAAAGATTTCAACATCAATAGAGTATTCTCATAGAGAATCATTCTATAATTATCATTATTTTGAATTAGAATATAATAATATCACTTTTAATGACACATTATCACTATTAAATGAAAACTATTTCTTTGATAAGAAAATAAAAAATTCATTAACATTAAGATATGAATTTAATAGAGATTTTAGGGATATTAAAAATTATCCATTAAATGGGTTCCAATTAAAAGCAGAGATAATAAAAACTGGAATAGGTATTTTTAATGACTTAGATAATTGGATAGGAAAAATCTATTACTCAAAATATTTTAAATTAAAAAGACATTTCTATTACTCTTTTAATTTATCAACTTATTTTGGTAGTAAAGATCTACCATATTTTCTTTATGATGATAGCTATCAGTTAAGAGGTTATGAAAAATACTTAATTCATGGTCACTCAAATTTGATTTATAAAAACTCAATTAAAAAAAGAATTGTGTCAAAAAATTTTAACATTGAGAGAATGGGGTTTAAAAGATTTAAAAATATACCTACAAGTATTTATTTAAAAATGTTTTTTGACTCTGGATATGTATGGAAATATTTAAATAATAATCCAAATACATATCTAAATAATAAATATCTTCATAGTTTTGGAATAGGTCTTGATTTTGTAGGAATCAAAAATTATTCATTCAGAACTGAATTATCAAGAAATTCAAATAAAGAACTAAATTTTTCTATTAATTTAGGGGCTGATTTTTAAAATGGATACTGTAGCATATCATACATTTGGATGTAAATTAAATTTTTCTGAAACATCATCAATTTCAAGAATGTTTAAGAATAAAGGATTTAAAAAAACATCTATTTTTAAAAATCCAAAAAAAATAGTTATTAATACTTGCTCAGTAACTGAAAATGCAGATAAAAAATGTAAGGATTTAATTAAAAAAATTAAAAGAAAATCACCTGACTCACAAATCACAATAATTGGATGTTATGCACAACTAAAACCTAATGAAATTGCTAATATAGCAGGTGTTGATAAAGTTCTGGGTAATAAAGAAAAATTTGAGATAAATAATTATTTCAGTAATAAAAAAGAAAGAGTAATTCATTCTAAAGTAGAAAAAAGTACAAAATTTAATTTTACGTATTCGATAAATGAAAGGACAAGATCTTTTCTTAAAATTCAAGATGGATGTAACTATGGATGTTCTTTCTGTACAATTCCATTAGCTAGAGGAAAAAGTAGATCTAGCACTACAACTGATGTATTAAAAAAAATAGATAATTTAATTTTAAAAGGATCAAAAGAAATAGTTCTAAGTGGTATTAATATTGGTGATTTTGGAATAATTGATGGTAAAAGAAAAGAAACATTCACTAATTTAATTTCTGAAATTGAAAAAATAAATAAAAAAATAAGGTTCAGAATATCTTCTATTGAACCAAATTTGTTAAATGATGATATTATTAATTTAATTCATAATTCAAAAAAATTTTTAAATCATTTTCACCTTCCCCTTCAATCTGGAAGTAATAAAATCTTAAAAAATATGTCAAGAAGATATAATAAGGAATTATATCTAGATAGGATAAATAAAATAAAAAAATTAATGCCAGAAGCATGTATTGGTGGTGATGTGATAGTTGGTTTTCCTGGGGAATCAAATGAAGATTTTAATGAAACGTATAAATTTATAAATAAGTTAGATATAGATTATTTACATGTTTTTCCATACTCAGAAAGAAACAATACAAGGGCGACACTTTTTAATGATGTAGTAACTTTAGAAATAAGAAATAAAAGGTCAAAAATGTTAAGAATACTTTCAGAAAAGAAAAAAAGAAAATTCTATGAGAATAATTTAAATTCTGTTAAAAAAGTTTTATTTGAAAAAGGTAAGAATAAAAATTACTTATATGGCTTCTCCGAAAATTACGTAAAAGTAAAAATTCCATATGATGGGAATTTAATTGGAAAAATTAAATCAACATTATTAAGTGAAATTAATTCAGATTTATCAGTAAAGGGTAAAGTTATATAAAATGAAAATAATTTGTATAGGAAGGAATTATGTAGAGCACATTAAAGAGCTCAATAATGAGTTACCAAAAAATCCAATTGTTTTTTTTAAACCTTCAATTTCATTATTAAAAAATAAAAACTTTTCATATCCTGATTTTACAAATAATCTTCATCATGAAGTAGAATTAGTTTATAGAATATCCAAATCAGGAAAGAATATTAAAACTAATAAAATTAGTGATTTTGTAGATAAAATAGGATTAGGAATAGATTTTACAGCAAGGGATTTACAAAAAATATCAAAAGAAAAAGGATTACCATGGAGTATATCTAAATGTTTTGATGGATCTGCTCCTATCTCAAAATTTATAGATATTAGTGACTTTGATAATATTGATGATATCAATTTTTCATTATTTAAAAATCAAAAAAAAGTACAAGAAGGAAATTCAAAATTAATGATATATAAAGTTGATTATTTAATCGATTATATTTCAAAATTCATTACATTGGAAAAAGGTGATTTAATTTTTTCTGGAACTCCAAAAGGAGTTGGAAATGTAATAAAAGGAGATAAATTAGAAGGATTCATTGAAAATGAAAAACTACTTGATATTAATATTATTTAGTTTTTGTGTAAATAAACTTCAATCACAAAACTATATTTTTCCAATAAATAAAAATGTTCAAAATTATCTATCTGGAAATTTAGGTGAACTAAGAGGTGATCATTTTCATATGGGTATTGATATAAAAACTTTTGGTAAAATTAATTTGCCGGTTTACGCTTCGGAAAATGGATATGTTGAAAGATTGAGAGTGTCGGGATCTGGATATGGAAAAGCAATATATTTAGTACATGATAACGGTGAAAAAACAGTGTACGCACATCTTAATAAATTTAATAAATTATTTGATAATTATGTTACAAACTACCAATACAAGAATAAAAAGTTTGTTGTTAATATTTATCCTGGAAAAAAATTTTATTTAACAAAAGGTGATATAATAGGATATTCTGGAAACTCAGGTGGATCAAGTGGGCCTCACCTACATTTTGAATATAGAGATAGTCTTGATAATGTGTATGATCCTTTAAAATTAAACTTTAGTCAAATACAAGATATAAGAAAACCAATTATAGATATTGTTTCTTTCAAAACCATGGACTTAAATTCAAGAATCAATAATGGATTTGGAATTTTCAATTATAAAACAAATACAATAAAATTATCAAATAAAAATATTGATAGCTCTTTTTATGTATTAGATGATATTAATATTCATGGAAAAATTGGAATATCAATTTTAACATACGATAGGTTAGATGGATATTTAAATAAAGTTGGAATAAATAGAATTAAACTATTTTTAAATGACTCCTTATTAGTTGATAACAAAATAAATATTCTTTCTTATGCGGAAACAAATTTTGTAGCTAGATATATAGACTTTAATTTATTTAAAAATAAAAGAAAGCAGTTTATTAAACTATACCAAGACGATGGAAATCGTTTAAATTTCCATAATAATGAATCAAATGGTATACTTGATATTGATAATAGAAAATCCTATAAGATTACTATAGAAGTTTTTGATTCTTTTAAAAATAAAAACAGCATAGAGTTTAATGTCAATAAATCTGATGTAGAAACAAATACTAATAAAGTAGATTCACAAGATAAAGGGTATGAAATTATAGATAATACCTTAGTCATAAAATCTAATATTAAATCTAGAAAATTTATTGAAATAGAAGCCAATAATGCAATTTATAATTTGAATCATTCTTTTATAGATAATAACTATAAATATTATTTAATTGATTTAAAAAATCAACTTCCTAAAAAAGTAATCATGGAACAAAAAGAAATTAATTTAAATTTTATAGACTTAATTCCTAATAATAAAAACTATCAGTTAATAGAAAAAGATTTTGATTTATCAGTAAGTAAAGGCAGTCTATTTGATACATTATATCTAAGTTTTGAAAAAATAGAAGACTCAATTGATATTTATAAATTCAAAAACCTTATGACATTTAAAAAAAATGTTAAAGTCTCATTAAAACCTTCCATAATCTATGAGAAAGAAAATACTCATGTATATGATGTATCCAGACGAAAACCTAGTTTTATAGGTGGTAAGTGGACAGATAACAATATCATTTTCAACACAAAAAATCTATCCCATTATTCGATTTTATCAGATACAGTGCCACCAAAAATTAAACCAATAAAACTTACTAATGAAATTATTAAAATTAAAATTGAAGATGATTTATCAGGAATAAAAAGCTATGAAGGTAAAATTAACAACCAGTGGGTCCTATTTGAATATGACAATAAAAACGATCTAATAATATCTAAAAAAATCAATTCAAATCAGTCATTAAAGGGTAAATTTGTTTTAATAGTCGTAGATAATGCTAATAATAAAATGGAATACAATATAAATATTTAGTTATGGAACTTAAAATAGGAGATAAAGCACCAGAGTTTGAATCTATAAACCAAAAAGGAAATAATATTAAACTATCTGATTATAAAGGTAAAAAAGTGGTTTTATATTTTTACCCAAAAGACAATACTCCAGGATGTACTGCTCAAGCATGTAACTTAAAAGATAATTTCAATACATTAAAAAAAAATGGGTATACCATACTAGGGGTTAGTAAAGATTCTACAAAATCTCATCAAAAATTTATAGATAAATTTAATTTACCATTTGACTTAATTGCAGATGAAGACCAAAGTGTTCACAAAAAGTATGGTACATGGATAGAAAAGTCTATGTACGGAAGAACTTATATGGGTACAGCTAGATGGACCTTCTTAATAGATGAAAATGGTACTATTGAAAATGTAATCCAAAAAGTAAAAACAAAAGAACATACTAGCCAAATAGTATAAAATGTCAAAAAAATTAAATATTTCAGATTTAAAAAAAATAACACCTCAAGTTAGAAGAGATATAATTAGAATGGTTCATGGGGTCCAATCTGGTCATCCAGGTGGTTCACTAGGCTGTACTGATTTTCTAGTTACATTATTTTTTAATCTAATGGATAAAAAAAGTTCATTCTCTATGGATGGTAAAAATGAAGATATCTTTTTTCTATCTAATGGACATATTTCTCCAGTTTTCTATAGTGTTCTTGCTAGATCAGGTTATTTTAATGTAGAAGAATTAAAAACATTTAGAAAAATCGATTCACGATTACAAGGACACCCAGCAACAAATGAAGGATTACCAGGAGTTAGGATTGCATCTGGATCATTAGGACAAGGACTATCTGTTGCTATTGGAGCAGCAATTTCTAAAAAATTAAATAATGATTCTTCTATAGTTTATGTGCTTTTAGGAGATGGTGAATTACAAGAAGGACAAATATGGGAGGCTTTAATGTATGCTGCACATAATAATATTAATAATTTAATTATAACTATAGACTACAATGGTCAACAAATAGATGGTCCTGTAGATGAAATAAATTCACTAAAAAATTTACAAAAAAAATTTAAATCTTTTGGGTGGAATGTTGTCGAGTCAGATGGAAATAATATTGATGATATTATAAAAACTATCAATCAAGCAAAAGAAATGCTAAAAAAAAAATTACCCGTTGTAAATATTATGAAAACAATTATGGGTAAAGGTGTTGACTTTATGGAGAATTCTCATAAATGGCATGGAATACCACCTGACGATGATCAACTAAAAAATGCTTTAAATCAATTAGAAGAAACTTTAGGAGACTACTAATGAAAAGAAAAGAATATAATTTTACAGAAAAAAAAGATACAAGATCTGGTTTTGGAGATGGGCTTTTACATGTTGGTAAAAACAATCCTAATGTTGTTGCATTATGTGCAGATTTGACTGGTTCTTTAAAAATGAATGATTTTAAAAAAAAATTTCCTAAAAGATTTTTTCAAGTAGGTATAGCAGAAGCAAATATGATGGGAATAGCTGCAGGATTAACTATAGGAGGTAAAATTCCATTTACTGGAACATTTGCTAATTTTTCAACAGGAAGAGTTTATGATCAGATTAGACAATCAATTGCATATTCTAACAAAAATGTAAAGATATGTGCTTCTCATGCAGGTGTAACTTTAGGTGAAGATGGCGCAACACATCAAATTCTTGAAGATATTGGAATGATGAAAATGTTACCAGGAATGACGGTTATAAATCCTTGTGATTATAATCAAACTAAAGCAGCAACAATGGCTATAGCTGAATATAATGGACCGGTTTATTTAAGATTTGGAAGACCAAAATGGCCAATATTCACAAGAGAAAATCAAAAATTTGAAATTGGTAAAGCAATCGTATTTACAGAAGGTACAGATGTTTCAATATTTGCTACAGGACATATGTTATGGCAAGCACTTGAAGCCGAAAAAGAATTACATAAGTCTGGAATATCAGCAGAAGTAATTAATATACATACAATTAAGCCACTTGATGAGGAAACTATTTTAAAAAGTATAAATAAAACTAAATGTGCTGTTACTTGTGAAGAACATAATATAATTGGTGGAATGGGAGAAAGTATTTCTAGAATTATTAGTGAAAATAACCCATGCCCAATTAAACTAGTTGGAACCAATGACACATTTGGTCAAAGTGGTACACCATATGAATTATTAGAAAAATATAACCTTAGTCCAGATTATATATTTAAATCCGTTAAAAAAGTTCTTAAGAAAAAATGAAAAAGGCTCTAGTTCTGTTATCTGGAGGTCAAGATTCAACAACATGTTTATACTGGGCAATTAATGAATTTGATCATGTTCAAGCTATATCATTTAATTATAATCAAAGACATATTGAAGAATTAGATTGTGCTAAAAAAATATGTGAGAAAGAAAAAATTAAATTTAATATCATAGAATTAAATAAAATTTTTTCAAATTCAGCGTTAATAGAACATAACAAAAAAATAAATATTAAACATCCATTAAATAATAAATTACCCAATTCATTTGTTCCTGGTAGGAATTTAACTTTTTTATCTATAGCATCATCCTATGCTATAAATAATAAAATATTTGATATTATTATTGGCGTTTGTGAAAATGATTATAGTGGATATCCTGACTGTAGAAAAAAATTTATAAAATCTATAGAAAAGTCAATATCTTTAGCAATGGATAAAAAAATAAAAATTCATACTCCACTAATAAATCTTAATAAAGCTAAAATTTGGAAATTAGCAAAAGATCTTAATTGCTTAGACATAATAATTAATAATACTATGACAGATTATAATGGTTCATATAAAAAAAATGAATGGGGATATGGTAAATTAGATAATCCTGCATCTTTATTAAGATCAAAAGGATACTTTGAAGCAAAAAAAAATAATTGGATATAAAATGAAATTAAAAAGCAATATTATTGATCCTTATATTGGCCAAACAGCAGAGGGTAAAAAAATTAATTTTGAAAGTAAAGAATCAATACAAAGAAAAGAATTAAAAGTTTTTAAGTTTGAAAGTAAAAATCAATATATTAAAATTCAAACAAAAGAGTTTATTGCTGTTTGCCCTTTTAGTGGCCTTCCAGATATTGCCAAGATAAATATAGAATACTATGCAAAAGGAGGAGTAGCATTAGAATTAAAAGCACTTAAATATTACTTGATAAGTTATAAAAATGTTGGTATATACCAAGAAGAAGTTACTAAAACAATATATAATGATTTAAGTGATATTCTTAAAACAAAAAAAATCAAGATTACTTCAAAATATAATATAAGAGGTGGTTTACTCACAACATGTAGTAAAGGTAATTTGTAATTTAATTATTTTGAGTATTTTCTTTTAAACCTATCGTATAAAATTTGTTGTTTTGAATCAAGATTTATCTCTCTTCCTGTTATATAAGCAAGAGAAACCTTACTTGTCATCATATCTAAAATATCTCCTGAACTAACAATAATATTAGCATCTTTACCTACTTCTAATGATCCAGTTATATCATCAATACCTAAAATTTTAGCAGTATTTAGTGTAATCATCTTTAAAGCATTACTCTTACCTAAGCCATATCCAGCAGCAGTTCCAGCTAAAAAAGGAAGGTTTCTAGATCCATGTAATGATCCGGATGCTGTTAACCCAACTAAAATACCTGCTTCATTTAAAATATTTGGAAGTTTATAAGGAAGATCTATATCTTCATGATTTCTAGATGGAACTCTATGTAAATTATCTAGGAGTACAGGTAAATTATGTTCTTTAATAAAATCAATAGCATAATAAGCATCTTCAACACCTACTAAAACTATATTATTAATACCATATTTTTTAAAAGTTTGTACAGATTCAATAATTTGATTTCGTGAATCAGCATGAATAAATATTTTTTTAGATCCTCCAAAAACATCCTTCATTGCATCAAGTTTTAAATTAATAGTTCTATTATTTGACTCATAATAAGACTTCGAATCAATTAAAAACTTATTAATCTTATCAATTATTTTAGAATAGTTAGGGTTTTCTCTAAAATCTGTTGATCCTCTCCAAGGATTTGGTGGATAAAGTTTTGTTGGCCATTTAACATGTATACCATCATCAACTTTATAAGCAGCATCCTCCCAATTCCAACCTTCCATCATCATAATTGAAGAATTTCCAGTTATTAAATCACCATCAGGTACTACCTGAGAAATTAAGATCCCATTAAATCTAAAAGTAGCTATCATATCTGAATCAGTATTATAAGCAATTAGTGATCTTATATTAGAATTAATATCGCCTAATTCAGTATGATCAACAGTTGCTCTAACTGCTGCTACATCCTCCAAACCAACTTTAGAATTGGGTAAAATAAGACCAGGATAAATATTATTATCAGATAAATCTATTTTTTTATGAGAATTAAATGAATTTTCTAAATCAGAATTATTATTACCAATATGAGTTATTTTACCAGCTGTAAAAGCTATATAACCATTTGTAATAACTTCTCCATTACCCACATGAATTGTAGCATTATACAATACAATTGGCTCTGTTTGATTTTCTACAGGTTCTGGAACCTGTGAAAAACTATTGTAAAATGATAATAATAAGATGTATGTTAAAATATGTTTCATGTTATTTTTCAATTTGAGTTAAGGTTTCATAGTCAATAATATCATCGCAATGAAATTCAATATCTATTCTTCTATTAGGCATTCTTCTAGATTGATTACCTTGAGAATCTCCTTTCATTTTTGAAATAATTCTAGCTCTCTCAGCTTTAATCTGATTCCTTAATAGTTTATCTTCATCTAAATCATAATAGAGTTTACCATCAACAATTGTTTTTGAAGGTCTGGAATAAATAGATAATGGATGATCAGTCCACAAAACCAAATCAGCATCTTTACCTACTTGAATACTACCAATTCTATGATCTAGATGTAATAATTTTGCAGGATTCAATGTAACCATCTTCAAAGCTTCAATCTCAGATATATTTCCATACTTAATAGATTTTGCAGCTTCTTGATTCAACCTTCTTGCCATCTCTCTACTATCAGAATTAATTGCTGTTACTACACCCGCTTGAATCATTAAAGCAGCATTATAAGGAATAGCTTCTTTTACCTCATTTTTATATGCCCACCAATCTGAAAATGTAGATCCTCCTACACCATGATCTGCCATTTTATCTGCAACCTTATACCCTTCTAATATATGAGTAAAAGTATTTACTTTAAAATTGAACTTTTCTGCTACTTTCATTAACATATTAATTTCAGATTGTACATATGAATGACAAGTAACAAACCTTTCGCCATTTAAAATTTCTGCTAAAGCATCTAACTCTAAATCCTTTCTAGGAGATAAATTAATTAATTTTTCTTTTTTTGAAAGTGATAGATATTTTTTCCAATTTTCATCATACTCTTTTGCTCTATTGAATGCATCAACAAAAACTTGCTCAACACCCATTCTAGTATCAGGAAATCTTGTGCTTTGAGGAGCTCTTGACCTTTTAACATTTTCACCTAGGGCAAACTTTATATATTCATCTGCACCTTTAATTAACATTTCTTGAGGACTAGAGCCCCATCTTAATTTAATTATAGCTGATTGACCTCCTACTGGATTAGCAGAACCATGAAGTAACTGAGCTGATGTAACTCCACCAGCAAGCTGTCTATATATATTAACATCCTCAGAATTAACAACATCTTTCATTCTAACCTCAGAAGTTATAACTTGAGACCCTTCATTAATCCCAGTTAAAGCAATATGAGAATGTTCATCAATAATTCCTGGAGTTAAATGCATATTAGTACCATCAATAACTATTGCATCTTCAGAATTAAGATTTTTACCAATAGCAGTAATTTTACCATTATCTATTAATACATCTCCATTTTGAATAATACCCTCATCTTCTAAAGTCCATAAAGTAGCATTCTTAATTAAGCTTTTTTCTGCTATTTTTAAAGAAGAGGTTCCGTATTCAACAAAAGGAAATATTATGTTTCCAATTTTATTTTTAGATTCAGACTTTTTAGTCTTAGAAACATCATCTTTAATTTCTTCAACTTTTACAGCGGTCCAGTCTATCCATTCTAAATTATTTAATGTTCCCTTACCTTTTAATATACCATTTGAATGGTAACCTGATAATTTGTATTCACCTAAACTTTTAATATTAAAGTTCAAATTAAGGTTTTCATCGTCAACGATCAATTTAGCTTTATGTTCAACAGAATCAGAAATATTTAATTTAATAGTTGCTGAAGGCTTGTTTTTATTTCCGGTAATTTTTAATGATAAAATTTTGTTTCTAATTGATAAATTATATTCACCCTTATAATCATTAGTATTTGTGTTTGTAACTCTATACCACTTACCTTGAACCCAATTACTCAAAATTTTTGTGTTCTTTTTAAAGATATCTCCATCAGTTATAATAAAATTAGCTATATAAGATTCTTTTATAGAACCAATTTTATTTTCCATATTTATCATTTTTGATGGATTATATGTTAAAGCTTTAAGAATATTTTCTTTACTTGCACCTCTCTCTATTGACTTAATTAAATTATTTCTAAACTCTGAAATATTTTTTAATCCATGAGTTGTAATTGAAAAGTTAACACCATTTTTTTCTAAAAAATAGAGATTAGAAGGTGCCATCTCCCAGTGTTTTAGCTGCCCTAATGTTAAATTGTTATTTTTAAATGGATCATCTACATTAAATGCTTCAGGAAAATTAACAGGAACTATTAAGTTAGTAAAACCAGTCTTAATTTCATTAAGTCTTTGATATTCATCTCCAATTCCTTTTATAATAAAATTTATATTAAGTTCTTTCCCAATTTTTTGAGCTAATAATACTCTTAACTTGTCTCTAACCTCTATAATATTAGGGAGAACAATATTTTTATTGATAGCATCTAAAGATAAATTTACTTCGCTATTAATTTTATTATTCTGTTTATACCATCTTGAATCATAGATAGATTGTTTAAGTAGAGCAACTGAACCCATTAATGAATTCGGATAATTTTGAGAAGTAGACCCTTTTCTGAAAGAAAAATGATTAGATGACTTTTCTTTTAAAACTATACTTTGCTCTTTATCATCAGCTAATGAAATATATACTCCTGAACCCCTTAAAATACCATCCATATTATGAGAAACAACAGAACCAAAACCTTCTTTTCGCATTAAATTTGATTTCTTGGTGTCTATTTTAATATTCTCAACACTATTAAATTCTGAATTAGCTGATTCATTCCACCCAAAAGGACCATCTTTTGCTGAAAGAATTTTTGGGTTAGTATAACTTGACATCCAATTAGAAGAGGAATTAGTTTCTCTTTCTTTTACTATTCCGTAATCAGAATAAATATCGATAAATGAAGGATATATATAACTTCCCTTTAAATCAAAAGCCCTAATACCTTTAGGAATTAGAATATTTTGACCTACAGAAACTATTAGACCATTTTTTATTATTAAAATACCATTATTAATAGAAGTTTTGTAGTCAACTATAATATTTGCATTTATAAAAGCATAGTGATTTTCTCTAACATCATCAACACCATTTAGAGGAAATCCTTCTTGTGAATGAAGATTACTAGTCGAAAGAAAAGAAAGGAATATTACAAAAATTTTAAGTGTTCTCATTTTATTAAGTTGTTTAGGAGAAAACAATTTAATAAAATTGATTAAAAACAAAAATAAATTACCTTAAAACCTTACCCTTAATATATATGTATGTATTGTTAGGTTTATCTATTATGCTTTGATTTGTTACAACATTCAAAGATTTCCTAAAAACACCTGGTCTTCCTTTAGGATTGTACTCAGCAATGATAAATCCTTCATCACCTGGTTTAATAGGATTTTTTGACCAATTAGGGGTGGTACAACCACAAGAAGGTTTTACAGATAAAATCATTAAAGGTTGATCGCCATCATTTTTGAAAGAAAATTTATGAGAAACCTTACCATCTTTCTCATTAATATCACCAAAATTATGTTCATAATTTTCAAAAAGAATTTTAGATGATTGACAAAAAAGAGTAAAAACTAATATAAATAATGTTAACGTTAAAATTAATTTTTTCATAATATTCAAAAATATATAATTATTTATGGTCTTTCAATTAAACAATTGAATTAATTTTATGTTTGTAATGGCTAGAATCTTAACAGGTATTCAAAGTTCCGGTAATCCTCATCTAGGAAATATCCTTGGTGCAATTAATCCTTCAATAGAATTATCAAATAAGAAAGGTAACGAGTCTTTATTTTTTATAGCTGACTTGCACTCATTAATAAATATTAAAGATCCAAGTATTAGAAAAAATAACACTCTTTCAATAGCAGCTGCTTGGATTGCAATGGGATTTAATTATAAAAATAATTATTTCTATAGACAATCTAAAATAACAGAAGTATGTGAGCTTTCTTGGTATTTAAATTGTTTTACTCCTTATTCAATGCTAGTTAATTCTCACTCTTTTAAGGATAAATCTAACAATCTATCACAAATTAATAGTGGACTCTTTACATACCCAATTCTTATGGCTTCTGACATATTATTATATGATGCTAATATTGTTCCAGTTGGAAGAGATCAAAAACAACATCTAGAAATAACAAGAGATATTGCAAAAACATTTAACCATCAATTTGGCGATACTTTCATTGTCCCTGAGTGTTCAATAGATGAAAAAGTAATGACAATTCCTGGTATTGATGGGAAAAAAATGAGCAAAACATATAATAATACCATTGATATTTTTTTAGATGAAAAAATTTTAAAAAACCAAATAATGTCAATTATTACAGACAGTAAAGGTTTAGAAGAATCTAAAATAGCAGATAATTGTAATGTTTATAATATTTATAAATTAGTTGCAGAAAAAAAAGATGCTCAATTAATGAAAGAAAAATATTTATCTGGAGGATATGGATATGGTCATGCAAAAAAAGAGCTATTAAAATTAATTTTGGAAAAATACAAAAATCAAAGAATTGAATACTTTAAACTATTAAATAATAAAGAGGAAATAAATAAAATTTTAGAAGAAGGAGAAAGAAAAGCAAAAACTATAGCAACTAATGTTTTAAACAGAGTTAAAGAAAAACTTGGGTTTTAAATATGAATACAGATAAAGATTCATTATTTAAATCAAGTTTAAAAAAATCCAATAAGTGGCTTAATTCAAATATAGATGATGTTTCAAAAAGTGAAATAATTGAGCTTCAGAAAATAAATAATAAAAATAATTTAATCGAATCTTTTTATAAAAATCTTGAATTTGGAACAGGAGGAATGAGAGGTTTAATTGGAATTGGATCCAATAAAATAAATAAATTCACATTAGGTCTTGCTACTCAAGGATTATCAAATTATTTAAAAAAGAAATTCAATTCAAATATTAAAGTAGCAATTGCATACGATAGCAGGAAATATAGTAAAGAATTTGCATTAATAACCGCTGATATCTTAAGTGCAAATAATATAAGTGTCCTCATATTTAAAGAATTAAGACCTACTCCGCTCCTATCATACGCTGTAAGAAAACTAAAATGTAATAGTGGTATTGTTATTACAGCCTCTCATAATCCAAAAGAATACAATGGTTATAAAGTATACTGGAATGATGGTGGTCAAATAGTAAAACCGCATGATGAATTAATTATCAAAGAAATTAATAAATTAAATGGAATTGATGAAATAAATTTCAAAACTAACAATTCTAAAATACAGATAATAAACAAAGAAATAGATGAACTTTATTTTAAAGATTTAAAAAGTCTTTCATTAAATGATAATTCAGAATCCAACTTAGAAATAGTATTCTCTCCAATACATGGTACTGGAATAACAATGGTACCAAAAGCACTAAAATCATTTGGGTTTAAAAATATTATTATTACAAAAAGCCAAAAAGAACCTGATGAGAACTTCAGTACAGTATCATCACCAAATCCTGAAGAATATGAAGCATTAAAAGAAGGAATTAAAGATTTAAAAAAAAATAATTTTGATATTTTAGTTGCAACTGATCCAGATGGTGATAGAGTTGGAGTTGCTATTAGAAACAAAAAAAATATAATCTTAATTAATGGAAATCAATTAGCAAGTCTAATTATATATTACACTTTAAAAAAAAATAAGGAAAAAAATAATCTCCATAAGAATAATTTTGTCGTTAAAACTATTGTAACTACTAATTTGATAGATAAAATTTGTGAAGATTTCAAAATTAAATGTTATTCAACTTTAACTGGATTTAAACATATTGCTAATCTGATTAAAAAACGAAAAAACGAAAAATTTATTGCTGGAGGAGAAGAAAGTTATGGATATTTAGTTGGTGATTTTGTTAGAGATAAAGATGCTATAATTTCAACATCAATTATATGTGAAATTGCAAGCTGGGCAAAAAAACAATCTAAAAATTTAATGGATATACTAGATGATATTTATGATAAATATGGGATTTTTAAAAATAAGTTATATACAATAAAACTAGAAGGAATTGACGGAAGAAAAAATATAAATAAAATAATGAAAGACTTTAGGACTGATCCTCCAAATTTAATATTCAATATGAAAACAAAAGAAATTATTGATTATTCTAAAAAGAATAATAACAAAATTATAAATGAGAAAGCTAATGTTATTCAATTTATAACTAAAAATAATTCCTCAATTACTGTTAGACCGAGTGGGACTGAGCCAAAAATAAAATTCTACTTTAGTTTAAACTCTAAAATATTAAGTCATAAAAAGATAGAAGAACTAATTAATAAAGAAATTGAAATAATAAAAAAGAAATATGCAAAATGAAGAGTTAAAAAGTTCAACTGCTTGGAAAGAGCTTCAAAAACACTTTAAAATAAACAAAAAAGTAAGACTAAAAAGTTTATTTAAAAGTGATAAAAATAGATTTAAAAATTTTTCAATTATTAAAAATGATTTTCTTATTGATTTTTCAAAAAATCACATAACAAAAACAACGCTATCTCTATTTGAAAAATTATTTAAAGAAAGAAATCTAGAAGTAGGAATAAAAGATTTTTTTGAGGGTAAAAAAGTAAACTATACTGAAAATAGAAAAGCTATGCATTATCTTCTAAGAGGTACATATATAAACAATGATCAAAAAGAATATAAAAAAGATATAGATAGATCACTTAATAAAATAAAAGATATTAGTGATAAAATTAATTCAGGTAAATTAAAAGGATACACAGGAAAAAAAATAAAAAATATTATAAATATTGGAATAGGAGGTTCAGATTTAGGACCCAAAATGGTATGTGATGCCCTTAAGTTTTATTCTAACAGAAATATAAATTCTTTTTTTATATCAAATATTGATCCTACCAATTTATCCGAGGTACTTTTAAAAATCGATCATGAAAATTCCATTTTTATTATTTCATCTAAATCATTCTCAACTATTGAAACATTAATTAATGCTAAATCTGCGAAAAAATGGTTTATTACTAAATCTAAAAAATCTCTAAATATTAAAAAACATTTCTTTGCAGTAACTACAAATATTTATGAAGCAAATCAATTTGGAATTAAAGAAGAAAATATTTTTCCTTTTTTTAAATGGGTTGGAGGAAGATATTCATTATGGTCTCCAGTAGGGTTACCTATTTCAATTCAAATAGGTTTTAAAAATTTTAAAAATTTACTTCTTGGAGCTCATAATATGGATAAGCATTTTTTTTCAGAACCTTTTAAAAAAAATATCCCAATGATATTAGCATCCATTGGAATCTGGTATAATAATTTTTTCAAATGTGAAACTCAAGCAATATTTCCATATGATGAATATCTAAATTTATTACCAAGTTATCTTCAACAAACAGATATGGAAAGTAATGGAAAATCTATCTCTAAAAATAATAAAAAAATTAATTATGAATCAGGACCTATATTATGGGGAGATAAGGGAACCAATGGTCAACATGCATTTTTTCAACTAATTCATCAAGGAACTAAATTAATACCATGTGATTTTATAGGATTCGTTAAATCTTTAAATAAAATTGATAATAATCATGATATTTTAATATCAAATTTATTTGGACAAACAAAGGCATTAATGCAAGGAAAATCTGAAAAAGAAGTTTTATTATCAATAAAAAGTAAAAATATTCTAGATAAAAAAACTTTAGTTAAATCAAAATCATTTCAAGGTAATAAACCATCAAATACAATTTTAATAAACAAACTTACTCCTAAAAGTTTAGGGTCACTTATTTCTTTATATGAACATAAAATATTTGTCCAAGGATATATATGGGGAATAAATAGTTTTGATCAATGGGGAGTTGAGCTTGGAAAAGAACTAGCAAATGAAATTTTTGATAATATTAAATCAAAAAATGAAAATGATAATTTTGATAAATCAACTCAAGGTTTAATCAAACATTATAAAAAATTAAGTCATAAATAAACCTGCAATATTTCCAGTTAATAACGTAGCCAAAGTAGCAGCAATAAGAGCTTTAAATCCAAGTTTAGATAAATCATTTTGTCTAGAAGGTGCTAATGATCCTATACCTCCAATTTGAATAGCAATTGAACTAAAATTTGCAAAACCACAAAGTGCATAAGTTGATATAATAATAGATTTTTCAGATAACAATCCATTTGATTTCATTTGAGCTAAATCAACATATGCAATAAACTCATTGATTACGAATTTTTGACCTAATAAACTTCCAACTAGAGCTGATTCACTCCAGCTAACCCCTATCATAAAAGCAAAAAATTGAAAGATTTGACCAAGTAAATATTCCATTGAAAGAGATTCAAATTGACCATTAGAAGAATTATATACAAAATCATTCAATGATGTTATTTCACCTATGTAATTCAAAAAATAATTCATCATGTAAACAACAGAGATAAAAACAAGTAACATAGCAGCAATATTAAATGCTAATTTAAGTCCATCTGAAGCTCCTCTTGCTAAAGCATCAATTACATTAATACCTAAATCATTTTTGTTTAAATCAAGATTTGTATTAATTTTTTCATTTGTAGACTCTGGATAAAAGATTTTAGATAAAACAATTCCTGCTGGAGCATTCATAATAGATGCAGTTAATAAAATAGTAGCAAATTTTATACTTTCTTGAGGACTATCACCTCCAAGTAATGCAACATATGCTGCAAAAACACCTCCAGCAATTGTTGCCATTCCACCAGTCATAAGACACATTAATTCAGAATTTGTCATATTTTTAATATATGGCTTAACTAATAAAGGTGCTTCAGTTTGACCCATAAAAATATTTCCAGCAGCAGCTAATGATTCTGCTCCAGATAATTTCATTGTTTTAGACATAACCCATGCTATAGATTTTACAATAACTTGTAAAATTCCTAAATAATACAATACAGCACTTAAGCCTGAAAATAATATAACAACAGGTAAAGCATTAAATGCAAACCCAGAAAACTCTGCATTAGGAAAAAGAAATAATGTGCCATCTTTGGAAAATCCAATTATTATAACAAAAACCTCACTAATAAATTTAAAAATATTTTCTACAAATAGAACTTTAGAAATTAAAATCGCAAAAAATATTTGCAACAATATTCCTGTTAATACAAGTCTCCATTTTATATTTTTTTTATCATTAGAAAATAAATAAGCAATAGAAATAATAAAAAAAATACCTAAGATGAATCTAATAATATCCATTAATTTCTCTTTTTGATTTCATCTCGAATTCTTGCAGAAAATTCATAATTTTCATCCTTTATTGAGGAATTTAAAGAATTATTAAGTTCTACAATTGACATATCACCTAAGGTCTTTATTTTTGATTTTTTATCTACTTGCTTATCAACATTAACTTCATCAAACAAGATTCCAGCATCTTTCATAACTTCATCATTAGTGAAAACATCGACTCCAAATCGAATTGCAATAGCAATAGCATCAGATGGTCTAGCATCAATAGAAACTTTTTTATTTGAATCAGATAAAAAAATTTTTGAAAAAAATACTCCTTCTTTAATATCTGTGATTATCACTTCAGTAACAAGGAAATTAAATTTAGAAGATAAAGATTTAAAAAGATCATGTGTCATTGGACGATTAGGAGTAATTTTTTCTATTTCCATTGCAATTGATTGAGCTTCAAACATACCAATTATAATAGGCAACCTTCTATCTCCATCAACTTCTTTTAAAACCAATGCAAATGAACCAGATTGTGATTCAACACTTGATGATAAACCTAAAATTTCAAGTTTTATTTTTTTCAATTAAAATTATTTTAAAGCATTAATAAACTTAGGTATAACATCAAAAGCATCTCCAATAATACCATAATCAGCATGCTTAAAAAATGGAGCATCAGCATCATTATTTATAACAACTATTATTTTAGAAGAATTTATACCAGCCAAATGTTGAATAGCTCCTGAAATGCCAACAGCTATATATATAGTAGGAGATATTTTTAGTCCTGTTTGACCAACATGCTCATGGTGAGGTCTCCATCCAGCATCAGATACTGGCTTACTACAAGCAGTTGCTGCACTTAACTCTTTAGCCAATTCCTCAATCATTTTCCAATTTTCAGGGCCTTTTAGACCCCTTCCTGCAGAAACAACAATATCTGCATCATTTAGCAAAATATCACCTTCAATTTTTTCTTTTTTAATAGAAAATATTTTAACAGGGTATAATCTATTAGTATTATCTATAATTTCTTTAATTAAAACTGATTTATTAAAAGAAGAAATATTAATGATATTTTTATTTAATATAAAAATACAACTATCTGAATTAATTTCTATTTCTGATTCAGCTTTTCCAGAAAAAATTAAACTTTTTACATAAATATTTTTTTTAAACCTTGGAACAGAAACTACATTAGTTACCAATGAAAAATTCAATTTAATAGACAATATTGATGAAACCTTTAAATAAGTATTTGATTTTGGAAAAATAAGAAAATTAATTTTCAAATCTTTAATGGACGTTACAATACAATTTAATATATTTCTTTCATCAAAAGATCCAGAAAATTTTAAGTATGTAGATACTCCAAAACTTCCTAAAGACTTCATACTATTATCATCTAAATCAGAATCAGAAACTCCATACACATTATCATCTATACTATTTGCATAAGTTAGTGCTTGTTTTGAAGTCTCTTTTAAATTATCATTACTAAACTCTAAAAATACTAATACTGACATATTATAAATTTTTTAATTTTAATTCTTCAATTAGCTCATCAATATTATTTTCGTCTATAATTTTTATATTTTCTTTTTTCTCTGGTACACTAAATTTTGAAAAATTAACTTTTACTTCATTATCACACGGTTCTAAAACCTTTAAAGGTTTTATTCTAGCATTCATAATTCCTCTCATATTAGGAATTTTCCATTCAGCTATTGGTTCTTGACATCCTAGCACAGCAGGTAAAACAACTTCTAATGTCTCAATTCCATCATCTATCTCCTTCTTTATTAAAATTGTTTTCTCTTTAATATTTAAATTCAATTCTGTAACTGGTGATAATGAAGGAATATTTAAAATTGATCCAGTTAAATAATGAACCTGAGCAGAATTAAAATCAATAGATTCTTTACCCATTAATACCAAATCAAAACTATTTTCTTTAATAAAGCTCGCAATCTGATTTGCTACATGTATAGAATTATCAGGAAATGCATTAATCCTAAATGCATCGTCAGCTCCTACTGCTAATGCTTTTCTTAAAAGAGGATCATTATCTTTAAGACCAACATTTAATACTGAAATATGAATTGAATTATCTTTTTCTTTGAGTTCTACTGCCCTAGCTAAAGCGTAGTCTTCATATGGACCTACTATATATTGTACACCTTCTGAATTAAATTTAGTATCATTATCCTTAAACGATATTTTAGAAGTAGTATCAGGTACACAAGATATACATATTAAAATATTCATAATCTATTAAAAAGGATCATTATTTGCTTTACTTTGAAATTTACTAACTTCATTAGAATCTAAAGATGAAAAATCAGCAAATTTTGCATATCTCTCAATAAACTTAAGTTTAACCTTACCTGTAGGACCATTCCTATTTTTTCTTAATAATATTTCAGCAACTCCAGCAGTTAAATTTCCGTCTTCATCCTCTGTAATATCATACCTATCTGCTCTATAAACAAACAAAACCATATCTGCATCTTGCTCAATCGAACCAGATTCTCTTAAATCTGATAAAACAGGTCTTTTATCTCCTCCCCTAGTTTCAACTGCTCTACTTAATTGTGAAAGAGCTATCACAGGAATATTTAATTCTTTAGCTATGGCTTTAAGAGATCTAGAAATAGATGCTATTTCTTGTTCTCTATTTCCTGAAGATTTTCCATATTCACCAGACATCAATTGAAGATAATCTACAACAATACATTTAATATCATGTTGAGATTTTAACCTCCTAGATTTTGCCCTTAATTCTAAAATGCTTAAAGCAGCTGAATCATCTATAAAAATTTTTGCCTTATTAAGTTGATCTGTTTTATGAAGTAATTGTTGCCATTCATAATCTTTTAAATTTCCTTTTTTTATTTTATCACTATCCAATTCAGCTTCAGCAGATATTAAACGATTAACAATTTGCAAAGAAGACATTTCTAAAGAAAAAAGTGCCATTGGCATATCATGATCTATAGCTGCATTTCTAATCATTGATAATACAAGAGCTGTTTTACCCATTGAAGGTCTACCAGCTATAATAACTAAATCAGAAGGCTGCCATCCAGAAGTTATATTATCTAAATCAATAAGACCAGAAGGAACGCCCGTTATACCATCTTTTTTTGTTTTTTTGGTTTCAAGCTCATGAATTGCTTCCTTCATAAGATTTTTAACTTGATCATAATTTTTTCTAATATGAGATTCAGAAATATCAAATAAAGATTGTTCAGTAGAATCTAATAAATCAAAGACATCAGTCGTATCTTCATAAGCATCTTTTTGAACTTTGCCTGAAACTTCTATTAATTGTCTTTTAATAGATTGTTCTAAAATTATTCTAGAATGAAATTCTATATTTGAAGCTGAATTTACTCTTGTAGTAAGTTGAGATACATAATAAGAACCACCTACAAAATCTAACTTTCCATTTTTCTTTAACTGATTAGTTACAGTTAATAAATCAACCGGATCAGAATTATTAAATAAATCTATAATTGCTTGATATATTTCTCTGTGTGAATCTTTATAAAAATTATTAGGTTTAAGTATATCAATTACATCAGTTAATGCTTGTTTTTCTATCATCAAAGCACCAAGTACTGACTGTTCTAAATCAAGTGCTTGAGGTGGAAGTTTTCCGAGATCATATTTTTGAGATAAAGACGTATTTTCTCTACTGATTCTCGGTATTATTTTAGGGTTATTTTTCAAATATTTAATATTTAAACAAACCTAATTAAAATATAAATTTGAATGAAAAATTATAATTATAATTATCCATATATTATCAACAAAAAGAAAGTATTCATAATAATTTGCACGACTACTAATTATATATAATTTTGAATGAAGTGCAAATATTAGAACCAAAAAAAATTCATTTAATTTCTATAGGTGGTAGCATTATGCATGATTTAGCAATAAATCTTAAAGCCATAGGAAATATTGTAACAGGAAGTGATGATAAAATTTATGATCCAGCAAAAAAAAATCTAAAAGCAAATGATATTTTGCCTCATAAAATTGGATACTATAAAAAAAAAATAAATAAAAATATAAATTATGTAATTACTGGAATGCACACAAAAAAAAATAATGTGGAGTTAAAAGAAGCAAAAAAATTAAATATACCAATTTTTTCATATCCAGAGTTTATTAATAATTTATCAATAAATAAGCAAAGAATTGTAATAGCAGGAAGTCATGGAAAAACAACAATAACTTCTATTATAATGCATGTACTTAAATTATATAATAAAAAATTTGATTATTTAGTAGGTGGAAAAGCTCATGGATTTAAAAGAAATGTAAAACTAAGTAACGATCCTATTATTATATTAGAAGGTGATGAATATCTATCTAGTCCCTTTGACAAAAAACCTAAGTTCTTAAATTATAATCATCATATAGTTTTAATTAATGGGATTGAATGGGATCATTTTAATGTTTTTGAAACATTTAAAATATATCTTGAGCAATTTCAAAAACTTATAGAATCTACCCCAAAAGCTGGAGAAATTATCTACTATGAAAATGATAAAAATATTTTAAAAATTTTAAATAAAAATAAAAAAGAGGATGTTAGTCATGTGCCATATAATGAATTATCATATAAAATAAAATACAAAAAAACATATTTAGAATATGAAGGAAAACAAATACCAATTAAAATATTTGGTAAACATAACATGCAAAACTTAGCTGGAGCACAGAAGGTTTTAAATAAGTTAGGTATAACAAATAAATTGTTTTTTAGAGCAATAAAAACATTCAAGCTACCTAATCAAAGACTTGAAATTTTATATGATAAAAATAACAAAAAAGTATTTAAAGATTTTGCTCATTCACCATCAAAATTAAGATCAACAATAAACGCAGTAAAAAATCAATATAATAATAAGTTGTTAAGTATCTATGAATTACATAGTTCTAGCAGCTTGAATAAAAATTTTCTACCAACATATAAAAACTCTATTATCGAATCAGATTTTACTATTATTTACATCTCAGATAAGATAATACTAGAAAAGAAGATTCAAAAAATATCAATCTCTGATATAAAAAAATATTTTAATTCTTACAATTTGATGGTATGTAGAAATCAAGAAAATTTATTACTAAACATATCAAAAATAAAATTCAAAAATTATAATTTTCTTTTTATGTCTTCTGGAAATTTTGATCAGTTTTCCTTCAAAGGTTTAATAAAAAAAATATCAAATGAAACTTAAAAAATCTTTAGTAATTATAGATTTAGAAACTACAGGCTTAGATGTTATTAATGATAGAATAATTGAGATATCTATGATTAAAATAGATATAAATAATAAAGAAACTAATAAAACAATAAGAATAAATCCCGAGATTCCAATTTCAAGAGAAAGTAGTTTAATACATGGACTATATTATGATGACATTAAAAATTGTCCATCATTTAAAAAAACTTCAAAAGAAATTTTTGAATTTATAAATAAATATGATATTGGTGGCTTTAATGTATTAAAATTTGACCTTCCAATGTTAATAGAAGAATTTCTTAGATGTGGTATTCATTTATCTATAGAAAATATTAATATTATTGATGCTCAAAGAATTTACCATCTAATGGAGAAAAGAAATTTAAGCTCAGCTTACAAATTCTATTGTAATAAAGAACTCAAAAATGCACATAATTCATACTATGACACACTAGCTACATATGAAGTTATAAAGAGTCAAATTAAGAAATATAATGGGAAAGAGGTAGTTGATAACAAAGGAAAAGTCTTAGGTAAAATTTCAAATAATATAGATTCTATAGGTTCTATTATAGATAAAAACATTGTTGATCTAGCAGGTAGAATAGTAAAGAATACTGAAAATATAGAAGTTTTTAATTTTGGAAAATTTAAAGATAAAAATGTAAATGCTATTTTCAAAAGTAATCCTGAATATTATCACTGGATAATGAAAAGTAGTTTTTCTTTAAATACTAAAGAAAATTTTACAAGAATTAGGTTAAAAGGAATCAGTTAAAAAAAATAGTAATATCTCTTTTTAGATTTTTATTAATATCTATTTTTATTCTTGTATTTTTTTTAGGTATGATTTCTTTAGCAATTTCAGGCCATTCAATTAAACAAATATGTTTTGAATAAACATACTCATCAAAACCAATTTCTATAAGCTCATTAAGTGATTTTACTCTAAAAAGATCAAAATGATATACTAATGATTTTTTTTTTAATTTATATTCATTAACCAATGAAAAAGTTGGACTTAATACATTATCTAAAACACCAAAATGTTTACATAAAATTTGAATAAAAGTAGTTTTTCCAGCACCCATATCCCCATACAACAAAAAAATATTTGATTTTTTATTTTTAATTATATAATTTGAAATCTTGTAATAATCTTTAATTTCTAAATTTTCAAACCTCATTATTAATTTTTTTTAGACTCTAATTCTATGAAAGGAATTATTATTTCTTCCATAGAAATTCCACCATGCTGAAAACTATCTTTAAATTTTTTTACGTGATAATTATAGTCTTTAGGGTATATTAAATATTGACTTTCTCTAGTAAAAACATATGAAGTATTTATGTTTTCTTGGGGTAACATAAATTTTTCAGGATTTCTACATACAAATAAGTCATCATTCTTAAAATTTAAATTCTTTCCTTTTTTAAATCTCAAATTAGAATTAGTATTCCTATCACCTATTATTTTAATAGGTTTATCAACTTTCACTGTACCATGATCAGTAGTTATTATTACTTTAACATCTTCATTTGATAAAAAACTCAAAACTTTATTCAATGGTGAATTTTTAAACCATGATAATGTTAATGATCTATAAGATTTTTCATCATAAGCTAAGTTTTTAAAAAGTTTCATTTCAGACCTTGCATGAGATAGCATATCAATAAAATTGAATACTAAAGAGTTAAGTTTATAGTCTAATAAATTTGGAAGCTTTTTAAGCAATTTTATCCCATCATCATAATGTACTATTTTATTATAAGAATGTTTTATATCATAACCCTCTCTTTTCAGGTTTCTATCTAATAATTCATATTCATAATTATTCATCCCATGTTCACTTACACCCCAAATATCTCTCTCAATTATTGAAATATCTAAAGGCAATAAACTTGAAAAAATAGAATTTCTTGCATATTCAGTAGTTGTAGGTAAAATTGAGTAATATGGCTTCTCACTTTTAATATAAAACAAACTAGAAATATGATTCTCAATTACTTTCCATTGATCATAACGAAAATTATCAATTAAAATAAAAAAAACTGGCTTTTCATTTAAATTAGGAAAAACTAACTCCTTCATAATATCTTGTGACATTAGTGGTCTTTTACTTTGGTTATTCATCCAACCTTGATAATTTTCTATAATAAAATCACAAAATCTTTTATTAGCATCTTTTCTTTGGCTTATAAACATCTCATCAAAATCATTTTCTGTTAATTTTTCAAAATCTAATTGCCATTTAATTAAATTTTTATAAATTTTTATCCAAGATTCAAATGAGTTTTTAGAGTCAATACTATTAGACAACTCATTAAAAAAATGAGTATATTTTAGTTTTAAGTTCTGATTTATAATTGATTTGTTCTCTAAAACCTTTTTAACTGATATTAATATTTGATTAGGGTTTAAAGGCTTAATTAAATAATCACTTATTTCAGAAGCAATAGCTTCATTCATAATATCTTCAGCTTCATTCTTTGTTATCATTATAATAGGAGTACTTGAAGAAAAGTTTTTTATATCAGACAACAAACTAAGACCAGTTTTACCTGGCATATTTTCGTCAATTAATATTAAATCATATTCATTGTTAGATTTTATATAATTTAATAATGAATAAGGATCATTAAAAGTTATAACATTATAATTTTTTTCTTCTAAAAAAAGAACATAAGGCTTAAGCAAATCTATTTCATCATCTACCCATAAAATATTATATCTTTGTATTATCATTTTTTATTCAAATAAAATAAAAATTAATTTAAGTATATAATGAATAGTATTGAGCTTAAAGTTAAAAAAATTGCTGATATTTTTGATGGCGAAATAGTAGGTAATAATAGTATTACTATAAAAGGTGTAGGAAGTATTGAAAATGCTAAAAATGGAGATATTACATTTTTAAGTAATAAAAAATATATAGATTATTTAGGTACAACAGATGCATCAGTTATTATAGTAGATAAATCTATTGAAATACCCAAAAAATGTAAATCAACTATTATTAAAGTAAAAAACGCATATAAATCTTTTGCTCTATTATTATCTCAAATAGATAAAAATAAAGTAGAAAATAAAAAAGGAATAGAAAATCCATCATTTATAAACAGTACATCAAAAATCAAAAATAATTGTTATATAGGAGCTTTTACCTATATAGATCAAAATGTGATTTTAGATGAAAATGTTAAAATTTTTCCTAATTGTTTTATAGGAAAAGACACTAAAATTGGATCAAATACAATAATTTATCCTGGTGTAAAAATATATCCAAATTCAGTTATTGGAAATAATTGTGTAATTCATTCAAATTCAGTTATTGGTGCTGATGGATTTGGTTTTGCTCCACAAGAAAATGGAGAATTTATTACTGTACCTCAATTAGGTAATGTAATTATTGAAGATAATGTTAGCATTGGATCTAATACAGTTATAGATAAAGCTACTATGGAGTCAACAATTATTCATAGTGGAGTAAAGCTAGATAACTTAATACAAATTGGTCATAATGTCGAAATTGGTAAAAATACTGTAATAGCTGCTCAATCAGGGATTTCAGGATCTACTAAAGTTGGAGAAAATAGTATGTTTGGAGGACAAGTTGGTGTAGTTGGACATCTAAAACTCGGAGATTTTGCAAAATATGCTGCGCAAGCTGGGGTATCAAAAAAAACGAAAAATAATGAAACTGTTATTGGTTCTCCAGCAATGCCAAAAGATCAGTTTATTAAATCTTATATAATTTTTAAAAAACTACCATCAATTGTAAAGCAAATTGAAAAACTAGAAAAAAAATTATATAATTTAGATTAATTTAAGATTATATTTAGAATTATATAATTTGCATTCAATATGAGAACTTTTCAACAAACAATTTCTAAAAAATGTAATATATCAGGTATAGGGTTACATACTGGTAAAAAATCAACACTAAAATTTATTCCTGCAAAAATTAACCATGGAATAAAATTTCAAAGAATAGATTTAGACCATAAACCTATAATAAAAGCAGATGTAGAAAATGTTATTGATATTTCAAGAGGAACAACTTTATGTGAGAATGATGGTAAAGTTTCAACTGTAGAACATCTACTTGCAGCATTGGTTGGGCTTCAAATAGATAATATTTTAATTCAAATTGATGGACCAGAAGTACCTATTATGGATGGAAGTTCTATAGAATTTATTAAATGTCTTGAAAAATGTAAATTTAAGGATCAAGATGCTGTGAGAAATTATCTTGAAATACCTGAAAGTATTTTTTATAAAGACGAAGAAAATAATGTTGAATTAGCAGCATACCCCCTAAAAGATTATAGAGTAACCGTAATGGTTGACTATAATTCTGAAGTTTTAGGTAGTCAACATCATACTCTAAATCAGATTGAAGATTTTAAAAAAGAAATTTCACAGTGTAGAACTTTTTGTTTTTTGCGTGAAGTTGAAGAATTATTTAAAAATAATTTAATTAAGGGAGGAGATCTAGATAATGCTATAGTTATTGTAGATAAAATGGTAGACAATAAAAAATTAAAAGAAATATCTAAAATGCTTGGGAAAAAAGATATTAAATTAGAATCAGAAGGAATACTTAATAACACAAAATTAAGATTTAAAAATGAACCTGCTAGACATAAACTATTAGATGTTGTAGGTGATTTAGCCTTAATTGGAAGACCAATAAGAGGTCATATTGTAGGTGTAAGACCAGGACATAAATCAAACGTTCAGTTTGCTAAAAAATTAAAAAAATTATCTACTAATAATAAAGTAATTGCTCCAAAATACAGTCCAAATCAAAAACCAATTTATAACGTTAATCAGATAAAAAAAATTCTTGAACATAGACATCCTTTTTTGTTTGTTGATAAAATAATTCATATTGATGAAATGCAAATAGTAGGTATAAAAAATGTGACTTCAAATGAAAATTACTTTAATGGACACTTTCCAAATAATCCAATTATGCCAGGTGTTCTGCAAGTTGAAGCATTAGCTCAAGTTGGCGGAATATTAATAATGAATTCAATAAATAACTCTGATAAATACATACCATATTTAGCCGGGATTGAATCATTTAGATTCAGACAAATAGTTGAGCCTGGTGATACTTTAATTTTAAAAACTTCATTTATAAATCCTATCAAAAGAGGTATTGCAAAAATGAAAGCTGAAGCATTTGTTGGAGAAAAACTTGTTAGTGAAGGAATAATGACTGCAACTATAGTTAAAAAAAAATAATGATTAAAAATAATACTTTTATAAATCATAAATCAAAAATATCAAAATCTACTACTATAGAACCATTCAGTTATATTGATTCAAATGTAGAAATTGGTGAAAATTGCTGGATTGGAAATAATGTGACTATTTACTCTGGTGCTAGAATTGGAAATAATGTTAAAATATTTCCTGGATCCGTCGTTTCAGCAATACCTCAAGATTTAAAGTTCAATAATGAAAAAAGCATTGCTGAAATTGATGATAATACTACCATAAGAGAATGTGTCACTATAAGTAGAGGTACAGTAGATAAATTAACAACAAAAATTGGAAAAAATTGTTTAATTATGGCATATAGTCATATTGCTCATGACTGTATAGTTAAAAATAATTGTATAATTGGAAATACTGCTCAAATTGCTGGCCATGTCAATGTTGATGAGTATGCAATAGTAAGTGCAGGCGCATTAGTTCATCAGTTTACAAAAATAGGTTGCCATTCAATGATTGCTGGAGGATCTTTAGTTAGAAAAGATGTTCCACCATATTGTAAAGCAGGTAAAGATCCTTTAAGTTATAGAGGGGTTAATTCAATTGGTTTAAAAAGAAGAGATTTTTCAGCTAAACAAATAAATCAAATACAGAATATTTATAGAATAATTTATCTAGAAGGAAGGAATAATTCTCAAGCAGTTAAAAAGATTAAAAAAAGTATTGAAGATTCAATAGAAAAAAATACTGTTTTACAATTTTTAAAAAATAGTGATAGAGGAATTATTAAAGGAATACTTGATTAAATATGAAAATTATTTTTGATCAAGTAAGTAAAAGTTTTGGTAATCAAGAAGTAATAAATAATTTTAGTTTCACTTTCAAAAATAAAAATTATGCAGTATTAGGAAATAATGGAAGTGGAAAAAGCACACTTTTACAATTAATCTCAAATCTTATTATTCCAAATTCTGGGAATATCAATTATATTAATAATAACATAAAAATATCAAATGAAGATGCTATAAAAAATATTTCTTTTACAGCTCCTTATCTTGAACTTATTGAAGAACTAGATGTAGATTCACTTTTAAAGTTTCATTATAAATTCAAAATTCCAATAATTAAAAATAAATCTCTTATTAAAAAAATGGGTTTAAGTGAATATAAAAATAAAAAAATATTTCAATTGTCTTCTGGTATAAAACAAAGACTAAAACTTCTTTTAGCTTTAAACACTAAATGTAAGTTTACAATATTAGATGAACCAACTACAAACTTAGATGATAACGGGAAAGAGATATATTATAATCTCTATAAAAAATTTAAAAATAAAAAATCTATTATAATAGCATCAAATGATAAAAAAGATCTTATAGAATCAGATATTGAAGTTATTAAGGTCAATTAATTTATGATTACTTAGAAGATAAAAAATTAAATTCTTCTGGAAATACATTGATATCTATACCCCACAAAATAGGCATTAAATAATACACATAAATGGAAACCACAATTATTGAAATAAAATTCATAACTATTCCTGTTTTGACCATATCTGACATTTTTAAATAACCAGCACCAAACACAACTGCATTTGGAGGAGTAGCAACAGGGAGCATAAATGCACAAGAAGCAGCAATAGTGGCACTCACCATAATTACATATGGATGGACATCAAAAGATAAGCTTATTGTAGCTAAAATTGGTAATAACATAGAAACTGTAGCTAAATTTGAAGTTATTTCAGTTAAGAAGTTTACAGCAAAAACAATTACTAAAACTATAAAAATTAAACTAATTGAATTTATATTTTGTAATTGATCTCCTATCCATAATGTTAAACCACTAGATTGCATAGCAGCCGCAAGTGAAAGACCTCCTCCAAATAACAAAATTATACCCCAAGGTAATTTAGAGCTATCTTTCCAATTAATTATTTTTTGTTTTTTATCTGAAGAATTTATTAAAAATAAAAAAATAGATATAGAAATTGCAATAATAGTATCATCAATATTGGGGATAAATGTACTTAACATACTTTTTGATAATAGTCCAAAAATGAATACTATAAAAATAATTAATACAATTTTTTCTTCGTATTTAATCTTACCTAACTCTTTAACTTTACTATAAATATCATTTTTTGAAATATTATTTACTGATGAGAGATCAAATGTATAATTCGTTAGATAAAACCAACAAATAAATAAAAGCATGCAGGATAGAGGGAATGCCATTATTAACCATGAAGTAAAATCAATTGTTTGGTTAAAATATTGTTCTATATTAGAAATTAAAATTAAATTTGGAGGAGTTCCATACAAAGTAGAAAAGCCTCCTATGGAAGCTGAATAAGCTATCCCAAGCATAAGTACTTTACCAAAATTACTTTTTAATAAATTATTTCTTAAACTAACTTGAGATATTACTGCAATTCCTATTGGTAACATCATAATACTAGTTGAAGTATTTGAAAGCCACATAGACAAAAATGCAGTTGCAATCATAAAGCCTAAAATCATACTTTTTTTATCTGAGCCAACAAAATAGATAATATTTAAAGCTATTCTCCTATGAAGATTCCACTTCTCCATTGCTATAGCTAAAAAAAAGCCAGCCATATAAAAAAAAATAATTTTATTTCCATAAGCACTTGCAGTAGAGCTTAAGTCTAAACCACCAGTAATAGGGAAAAGAACAAGAGGAAGTAATGAAGTTACAGGTATGGGTATAGCTTCAGTTATCCACCAAGAAGCAATCCATAATACACTACAAAATATAGCATGAGACTCTTTATTCATACCATCAAATGGTCCAACAAAATAATAAAAAAAAATAAAAAGAAAAGGTCCTAGAATAATACGAAACCCTTGTGACATTAAACTATCTTATTGCTTTATAAAATCAAATACCCAATTACCTTCTTTTAATCCCCCAGAAACAGTAAAACTTGTTTTTAGAGTACTAGAAGTAAGTGATATACTTAAAACTACATTATCATTACGCAATAATTTGTTTTTATCGTTATTTTGAAATGTCCAAGTACCAGAATTTGGCCATACATCAGCACTACCAGAATTAGTTGTAGAATAATTGCCACCATCTTTAGATGAACCAGAAAAAGTAAGAGTAATAGATTCAAAGTCTGAAACAACATTTCCATCTTTAGTAGCAGATGAAGCATCTTTTAATATCCAAGTACCATTTAATAATGAAGCTTGATCATCTAATGGATCAAGAGGAGGATCAAGATCTCCATCAACACTATTACAACTTATAGAAATTATTAGAAATAATATAAAAGGAAAAATATAATTTTTTGGAAGTTTCATGTATATTAAATTAATTCATACAAATTTATTATAATAAATAAGAAAATAATATAATTTAAAAAGAATTGTAAAATAAAAAAAGCCATCTAATTAGATGGCTTTTAAATAAAATATTTAATTAAATATTAAAAAGTGAGTTTTAAGCTAAAATTAAGGGTTCTACCATAACTTGGGAAACCTTCTTTTAAATCCTTATAACCTTCAATACCTCTAGCCCAATATATTTCATCAAGAATATTATAACCTTGAACTTGAGCATAAGCACCCATTCCACCAAGAGTAAATCTAGCACCTACTCTCAAATCAAGAACTCCATAAGAGTCAAGTTGAAATGGTTGAAGATTACTTGAACCAACCTCTTGTCTTGAAGTAACATCATAATCAGAATATAATTTAGCATTATAAATATATTGACCACCAACATCTAATGTATTATTAATTTGATATCTTCCTTTAACACCTAATTGAGTTTGAGGATGATTTCCAATTAAAAGATTTTCTGAATAAACATCAACTCTAATTATTGGAGAATTCTCAACATCAGATCGAAGCTCAGCAGTTACATCATTTGCCCATCTCCAATCTCCAATTGACATTAAACCTCCAATATCAAGTTTAGGGTTAAATTTTGTATTGAATTCAAGTTCTATACCTTTATGTGAAGCATCTTGACCTCTAATTGCAGAACGTGTTGAAACCCCATTAATAGTTACCCTTGGAGATAATAAACCTTTATCTTCCCATTTAGTTGCATAAGCATTAATTTTAGCAGAAAATTTTTGAGCTTTAAATCCATAACCAAATTCAATAGACTTAGCTTTTTCATTTTCTAAAGGATCAACAACTGTGTTAACATAATTAGTAAATACAAAATTAAAAAATGGAGCTCTAGAAAATGAACCAGCATTTACATAAACATTACTGTAATCTGAAAAATTATAGTTAAAACCAGCTTTTAAATTATGTCCAGTAATATTAACTTTTGCTGATTCTGGATTAGTTCCACCATTTTCTTCACCAACATAATTTCCTCTATCTATTCTAACATATTGAGTTCTAGATACAGACCCGGCAACGAATGCAAAAACTACATCATTGTCATATTGCAACTGGGAGTGAATACCAGCATATCTATGAATACCATCATTATCATAAGCAATTCTCTGATTGTATGGAGTTTTATTAAAAAATAAAGATGTTGAGTTTTCATTAACATACTTTAAATGATCTCTCACTCCACCATCACCATAAGAAGATAAAGAAGAATTTCTACTATAATCAACAGTATATTTATAATACTCTGTCCAATGAGTTCCACCCATAAGATTTCTAACTTCTCTAAAATGCTCACCAAGATAAGTTCTTGCATCAATACCAACCGTTAATTCTAGGTTGTCATTAAAATGATGATTTAGATTTGAAAGAATTCCATACCATTTATGATTATTAACTGAATTTCTAAGGATAGTTTCAGAGCCTACTGTACCTGAAAGTCCATACCTTGGGGAATTAGAAGAATTAGAAACATTACGAGATTCTATAACATCCCAATCAATTAATCCATCAGCAGTTCTATCAGTATTTCCATAGTATCTTGAAGTACTACCTAAAGGACCAGATCCACCACCTTTTCCATAAGATGCATAAACTGAAGTATTCAGTGATGTATTATCATTAATATTATAATAATGATTTAATACAATGTGAGGCTTATGATAATAATTATTTCTACCACTTAATTCTTCACCTTTATGATAACCCCAATCTCTATTATATTTATTACCATATTGTTCAACTTCAGCAGGAGATAAGTACTGATCTCTTTGCCCATGTTTTTGAGGAGCGCCAACAGCTGTTAAAACCAATGTGTTGTTTTCATTAAATTCTTTAGAAATAGAAAGGAAATAAGTCCAAGCATCAACATAAGTACCATCAACGTATCCATTTCCATCTGTTTTAGAAACCAATGCAGATATTGCCCAATCTCCATTCATTCTACCAGTATTATAAGATAATGTCTCCTTAAACTGACCATAATCTGAAACTTGCTGCATATAAGAACCGCCTTTCTTTGAATCTACGGAATTAGTTATAATATTAATAGTTCCACCAATTGAACCAATAGCAAGTTTAGAAGCACCAAGTCCTCTAACTACCTGCATTGAAGAAGTTACATCTCCAAGTCCATTCCAGTTTGACCAATAAACCCTACCATTTTCCATATCATTAACAGGTACTCCATTAATCATAACAGTAATATTTTCTTGAGCAAAACCTCTAATATAAATTCTAGAATCCCCTACTCCACCACCTTCTTTAGTGGTATATACACCAGGTGTAAACTTAAGAAGTTCTGGAACTTCTTGAGTACCAGCATATTCCTCTATATATTGTGTGGATACATTAGAAAAAGTTGCTGGAAGACGTCTATCTATCCCATAATCAGCTGTAATTTTAATTTCATCTAAAGTCATGTTTAGAGCTGTTAATTTAATTACACCTAAATCAGTTGCAGCAGGAATCTCAAGATCTTCATAACCTACATAAGATATAAGTATGAGTGTAGATGCATCAGCATCTGCAGCAAAAGAAAATGATCCATCCAAACCACTGAATGTGCCAGTTGTAGTGCCTTTTAAAGAAACATTTGCACCAATTAAAGGTTCACTATTAGAAGCATCCACAACGATACCTGTTATCAGGGATTGTGAAAAAGATGTAAATGAGATTAAAAAAACTACAAAGTATTGTAAAGTAATAAAGTAAAATTTTTTCATATAGTTAAAGTAAAAGTTGTTAATTAAATAAAAACAAAAACAATAATTCTTAAAATATATAATGAATATATTTATCAGAACAATGTTGTAATGTTAATACCGTATATTTTTAGTATTAATTTTAAAAATTCATTAAAAAAATAATACTACTAATCTAATGAAATATGTTTAAATTTAGATATGAAAAGTAAGCTATTTAAGTCTGATAAAAATTATATTCTTAAAAAGATTCAAAAAGAGAGCCAATCTTCTCTAATTAATTTTTTAATTAATAAATCAATAAAGACATATGATCAAAAAACTAACTCTATTGGTTTATTAGATAACATTTCTAAAAATATTAGAAAATTTAATTTTTCTAACGACAAAGATTTTATTTTCTTTTATAAAAAAATATCTACTATCTATAGGTATAACTATGGTGAAGTTCAATTAAGCTTTCTTTGGAATGGAAGCTCTCATGAAGAATTTTATAGAAAAAGATGGAAAATATTTTTCAAAAATGAAGTCAAAGTGATGTGTGAAAATTATGGGTTTTTAAAGACTATTATTTATATGACAGTCTTTTCAAAAAAAAATAAGGATATCTCTGAATTACAATATAATCTTTCCACTTTCATAAGAAAAAAATTTAATATTCAAGTTTTCAAAAGAAAAGGGATTGTTATCCATTCAAATAAATAAATTGAAAAAAATATTTTTATTCTTTTGTGTGTCTTTTATATATAATTCAATCTATTCTCAAAATAATAATAAACTACTCATTAATGAAATTATTTCTGTTACAAAAAATTATATATTAAAAGAAAATTATAATGCAGCAGATTCATTATTAAAAGAATTTATTTTAAACTCAGATTTAGTTTCTTCAGAAATCACATTTCTTTTTGGGAAAAATTCTTTTTTCATAAAGAAGTACAAACAATCGATCAACTGGTTAAATAAATATATTGAAATGAATGGAATTAAAGGAAAAAATTCTGAAGAAGTAATTAAGTTCTTAGAACTTTCTAATACAAAGAGCGTTCTAGAAAAAGAAAAGAATATTGAAAATGTATTTACAGAACTATTTTCCTATAGATACATAGAATGTCCAAAGAATAAAAAAAAATGTCCTGTATGTAAAGGGAGTTCAGTAATGATAAGAGAAACTGAAATTTCTACAATATACAAAACTTGTCCCTTTAGTGACAATAAAGGTTATTTAACATGTGATGAATATAATCTTTTTTTAAGAGGAGAGTTGAAACCTAAAATTTCTATTTTTTCAAAAAGTAATTAAACTACTATATACTGCATGATTAAACCACATATATATGCAGCATATGTTCCAACAGCATAACCAAATACAGCAAGCAAAACACCCACAGCAGCTAAAGAAGGATGAAATGCAGATGCTACAACTGGAGCGGATGCTGCGCCTCCAATGTTTGCCTGACTACCAACTGCTACAAAGAAAAAAGGAGCTTTAATTATTTTGGCAACTAAAATTAATAAAAAAATATGAATTGAAATCCATAAAAATCCTAATAAAAACAAACCTGGAGATTCGAAAATGGATAATAAATTCATTTGAAGACCAATTGTAGCTACAAGTATATATATAAAAAGACTTCCAATTTTAGATGATCCAACACCCTCAAGTCTTCTAAATCGGGTAAATGATAAGATTAAGCCAATAGTTGTAGATAGAATAATAAGCCAAAAGAAGCTAGATGTTAAACTAAATTTTTCTAAGTACGAAAAATTAACTTTTATTAAAGATGAAAAAAAATCTCCAAAAAAATGAGATATTCCAGTAACACCAAAACCAATAGAAAATATTAATATAAAATCATTTAAAGAAGGTATTTTTGAAATACTAAGATTATAAATTTCTATTTTTTTTCTAATTTTTTCAATTGAAGAGCTATCAGCATTTAAAAATTTATCAATTTTTTTTGATTTTCCTACTCCTATTAGTAATACAGCCAACCATGCATTTGCAAGTATTATATCGACAGCAACCATTTTAGAAAACATATTTCCATCAACTAAAAAAACTTCTTTCATTGCTGCCTGGTTTGCACCTCCCCCTATCCAACTACCAGCAATTGTAGTCATTCCATTTGCAAGATCAATAAAATCGATTGTTATCAAATTGGGGAAAAAAATCATAAAAATTAATAATGAGATTGGACCTCCAATTAATATACCAACAGTCCCTGTTAAAAACATTATGATAGCTTTAGGTCCTAATTTTATAATTTCTTTTAAATCTATACTTAATGTGAGAAGCACTAAAGCAGTTGGTAATAAATACCTGGAAGAAATAAAATATAAATTTTCAGAGCTTTGAATATCAACTATTCCAGCTGTATTTAATAAAGATGGAATAAAATAGCATAGTAATATGGTTGGAAAAAAAGTATAAAACCTAATCCAGAAAGATGATTTTAAATTTGAAGTATAAAAAACACCCCCAAGAATTATCATTAAAATACCAAATACTACTGCATCGTTAGAAATCATAAATTAAATTAAAAAAATTAAACAGCTTTGGTAAATATGATTTATACCAAAATCGTTAATTTTACTTTAAACTAATGTAAAGATATTATTCTTTAGAACATATATCTAATACCATTCTTAATTAGAATGATTTTTTATTATGAGTTTAAATAAATATAGCAAAACAATTACACAAGATAATTCTCTTCCTGCTGCCCAAGCTATGTTATATGCTATTGGGTTAAATGAAGATGATATGTCAAAACCACAAATTGGAATAGCAAGTACTGGATATGAGGGGAATCCTTGTAATATGCATCTTAATGTATTAGCTCATCAAGTTAAAAAAAGCATTTATAATGAGAATCTTATTGGATTAATATTTAATACAATAGGTGTTAGTGATGGAATAACAAATGGTACTAAAGGAATGAGATATTCATTAGTATCAAGAGAGGTTATTGCAGACTCAATTGAAACTATTGTAAAAGCTCAATATTATGATGGATTAATTACTGTAGTGGGGTGCGATAAAAATATGCCAGGAGCGATGATGGCAATCGGAAGAATTAATAGGCCATCTATTTTAGTATATGGAGGAACTATTAAATCTGGTATATGGAAAGGAAAAAAATTAAATATAGTTTCTGCTTTTGAAGCATATGGTTCAAAAATAAAAGGAAAAATATCTGAAGAAGACTATAAAGGAATAATAAAAAATAGTATTCCAGGACCGGGAGCATGTGGAGGAATGTATACTGCTAATACTATGTCATCTGCAATTGAAGCTTTAGGTATGAGCTTACCATTTAGTTCATCTAATCCAGCAGAAAGTATTGATAAAAAAAACGAAACAAAATCAATAGGTGAAGCCATTAAGTTATTACTTAAAAAAGATATTAAACCTAAAGATATTATGACAAAAAAAGCTTTTGAAAATGCTATTGCAATAACAATAGCAATAGGAGGTTCAACTAATGCCGTATTACATTTGATTGCAATGGCTAAATCTGTAGATATAAATATTACACTAGATGATTTTCAAAAATTTAGTAATAAAATTCCATTTATAGCAAATTTAAAACCAAGTGGTGATTACTTAATGGAAGATTTACATAAAATTGGAGGAACTCCGCTAGTAATGAAATATATGTTAGATAAAGGTTTTTTACATGGCAACTGTTTATCAGTAACTGGAAAAACAATAAAAGAAAATCTTAATAAAATAGAATGTAAAATTGATAATGAAATATTAAAATCATTTTCAAACCCAATTAAAAAAAATGGTCATATTCAAATTTTATATGGTAACCTAGCTCCTAATGGAGCTGTTGCTAAAATTACTGGCAAAGAAGGTGAAATTTTTGAGGGCTCTGCTAGAGTCTATGAAAATGAATTTGATGCAATTAAAGGAATAAAGAATGAAGTTAAAAAAGGTGATGTAATTGTTATAAGAAATTCTGGACCAAAAGGTGGCCCAGGTATGCCTGAAATGTTAAAACCAACCTCAGCAGTTATAGGAGCAGGACTAGGTAAAGAAGTAGCATTAATAACTGATGGAAGATTTTCTGGAGGTTCTCATGGGTTTGTAGTTGGTCACATAACTCCTGAGTCTTTTGAAGGTGGCCCTATAGCCATTATCAAAAATGGAGATACCATTAAAATAGATTCAATAACTAATATAATAGAATTAAAAATTAATAATTTAGAATTTAAAAAAAGAATGAAAAATTTAAAACCTTCTTCAAATAAATTTAAAAAAGGGGTGTTAAAGAAATATATTAATAATGTTTCATCTGCATCTCAAGGATGTGTAACTGACTAATGATGAAAAAAATAACTGGTTCTGAATCAATCATGGAAGTTTTAGTTAGAGAAGGAGTCAAAATTATTTTTGGTTATCCTGGAGGTGCAATTATGCCAATTTATGATGCTTTACATGGTTATTCAAAAAAAATTACTCATATTCTAACCAGACATGAGCAAGGTGCAATTCATGCAGCTCAAGGATTTTCAAGAGTTTCTGGTAAAGTTGGTGTATGTCTTGCTACATCAGGTCCTGGAGCTACTAATTTAATTACTGGGTTAGCTGATGCGCAGATTGATTCAACACCTCTTGTATGTATAACTGGACAGGTACCTTCTCATTTACTTGGAACTGATGCATTTCAAGAGTCTGATGTTATAGGAATCTCTATGCCTGTTACAAAATGGAATCATCAAATAACAAATGCCAAAGAAATTCCTGAAATTATGTCTAAAGCTTTCTACATTGCTAAATCAGGAAGACCAGGACCGGTACTAATTGATATAACTAAGGATGCTCAATTTGAAAAAATAAGTTTTGAATATAAGAAATGTAATAAAATTAGAAGCTATCATCCCTATCCAATTTTAAATAAAAATTCAATAATAAAAGCTTCTGAAATAATTAATAAATCTAAAAAACCTTTAATTTTAGTTGGTCAAGGTGTTCTACTTTCAAATGCTGAAAATGAGCTTATTCAACTATCAGAAAAAACAGGTATTCCTATGGCATCAACTCTTTTAGGTCTATCAGCTATAAGCTGTAACCATAAAAATTATGTTGGTTATCTTGGAATGCACGGTAATTATGGACCTAATGTAAAGACCAATGAGGCAGATCTACTTATTGCAATAGGAATGAGATTTGATGATAGAGTTACAGGAGATACATCAAGATATGGAATAAATGCAAAAGTTATTCATATTGAAATAGATCAATCAGAAATAAATAAGATTATTAAAACCGATGTAGCTATAAATGCAGATGCTAAAGAAGCTCTTGTAAATTTATTACCACTATTAAAATCTAATAATTATAAAAAATGGATAAATGAATTTAAAAAATGTGATAAAATTGAATTTAATAAGGTTACAAAAAAAGAATTAAATCACAAAGGGAAAGGAATAAAAATGTCAGAAGTAATTCATTTAATTTCTGATATAACAAAAGGGGAATCGATAATAGTTACAGATGTAGGTCAACATCAGATGATTACATCAAGGTACTACAAATTTTCAAAACCTAAAAGTAATGTAACATCTGGAGGGTTAGGAACTATGGGGTTTGCTCTACCCGCATCAATGGGAGCAAAATTAGGACAACCAAATAGAGAAGTTATTGCAATAATTGGAGATGGGGGTATTCAAATGACAATACAAGAATTAGGAACAATATCTCAATTTGATATAGGTGTAAAAATTATTATTTTAAATAACAGTTTTCTTGGAATGGTCAGACAATGGCAAGAGCTATTTTTTGAAAATAGATATTCATTTACAGAAATGAAAAATCCAAATTTTCAAAAAATAGCAGAAGGTTATGGAATAAAAAATAAAAAAGTAGAGATAAAATCAAAACTAAAAAATTCAATTAAAGAATTTTTAGATTATAAAAAAGCATATTTATTGGAAATAGTAGTTGAAAAAGAAGAAAATGTTTTTCCAATGGTAACATCTGGTGATTCAGTATCAAATATTAGATTAGAATGAAAAATAAAGGTATATATCAATTTCAAAGCTCAGAAGAAAAAGAAGCTAAAGAATACACATTATCAGTCCTTACTGAAAATAAAGCTGGACTCCTTAACCATATAACTATAATATTTAATAGAAGAAAGTTAAATATTGACAGTTTAAACGTGTCAACTACTGAGGTTAAAGGAGTTAGTAGGTTTACAATTGTAGTCCAGTCTAATAAAGAAAAAATTATAAAAATTTTAAATCAAATAAATAAACTAATTGATGTTTTAGGAGCATTTTTATATAAAAAAGATGAAATATATTACCAAGAAATAGCATTATATAAATTATCTACGAAAATTTTTTTAAAAGGAGATATTGTCGAAAAGATTGTCAGAAAAAATGGAGCAAAAATATTAATTATAGAAAAAGAACATACAATAATTCAAAAAACAGGAAGTAAATCAGAAACACAAAAACTGTATAATGAACTTGAAAAATTTGGAAGTATATTAGAGTTTGTAAGGTCTGGAAGAGTTGCTGTTTCTAAATCTAAAAGGAAAACTCAAAATTTTATAAAAGATCTTGAAAAAATAAAATCTAACAAATTAAACATTTAAATATATAAATTATGGCACAAATTAATTTTGGAGGAACAATTGAAGAAGTAGTAACTAGAACAGAGTTTCCATTACAAAAAGCAGTTGAATATTTAAAAGATGAAGTAATTGCTGTTATTGGATATGGTGTTCAAGGACCTGCTCAATCATTAAATTTAAAAGACAATGGATTTAATGTGATTGTTGGTCAAAGAAAAAACTCAAAATCATGGGACAAAGCTATATCTGATGGGTGGATAGAAGGAAAAAATTTATTCAATATTGATGAGGCATGCAAAAAAGGAACTATAATCCAATATTTACTTTCAGATGCTGGTCAAATAAGTGTTTGGCTAAAAATTAAAAAATACCTAACAAAAGGAAAGGCACTTTGCTTCTCTCATGGATTTGGTCTTACGTATAATGATCAGACTGGAATAAACCCACCAAATGATATAGATGTTATTTTAGTAGCACCAAAAGGATCAGGAACTAGTTTAAGGAGATTGTTTGTTGAAGGTAATGGGTTAAATTCAAGTTTTGCAATTTACCAAGATGCGACAGGAAATGCTAGAGATAAAGTTATAGCTTTAGGAATTGGTGTTGGATCGGGATATCTTTTTGAAACCACATTTAAAAAAGAAGTATATAGCGACCTTACTGGAGAAAGAGGAACATTAATGGGAGCTATTCAAGGTCTTTTTTCTGCTCAATATGATATATTAAGAAAAAAAGGTCACTCTCCCTCTGAAGCTTTTAATGAAACTGTTGAAGAAGCTACTCAATCTCTTTATCCTTTAGTTGCAGAAAATGGAATGGACTGGATGTATGCTAATTGCTCTACTACTGCACAAAGAGGTGCGCTTGACTGGTGGAAAAAATTTAGAGATGCTGTTTATCCGGTATTTGAAGAATTATATGATTCTGTAGAAACTGGAAATGAAACAAGGATAACCATTGAATCTAATCAAAAAAGTGACTATAGAATTAATTTAGATAAAGAATTAAAAGAACTTAGAGATTCAGAGTTATGGAAAACGGGATCTCAAGTTAGAAAACTTAGACCATAAATATTTTTTATTTTTTAAATGACTAAAAATTTAAATTTAGATGACTATAGTTATAAATTAAATAATAAAAATATTGCAAAATTTTCTAATAAAAAAAAATAATTCAAAGTTATATACACATGTTTTTATCCTTCAAAAATACAAATTTAGGTTATCTGATAAACTTATAACAAATTTTCATTATCCCAAATCAACATTAATACTATTAATTACAGCGTTTATTGGAGAAGATTGGAAAAAACTATATAAGTTCGTAATTAATAATGATTACCGTTTTTTAAGCTTTGGAGATAGCTCATTATTATTTAAAAAATGAAGTATTTAATACAATTTATAATCTTGTTTATAAGTTTTAATTGCTCAAATACAAAAGATATTGAGAAATCTAAAGAATTAATGGCTTTGGGTAAATATTCAATTGCAAAAAATATTTTAAAAAAAATTATTGAAAATAATATTGATAATATTGAAGCAATGAATTTATTAGGAATTTCATACTATGAACTAAAAAAATTTAAAGAATCTGAAGAAATATTTTCTCAGCTAATAAAAAAAAATGAAAACTATAAGTACTATTATAATAGAGGAAATGCAAGAATAGAATTAAATAAATTATCAGAATCAATTGCTGATTATACTTATGCATTAAATTTAAATCCAAATGAAGCTGATATATATATTAATAGAGGTTACTCTTATTATATAAATAAAAATTACAATAAAGCATTGGAAGATTTCCAAAAGGCATCAGAAATAGAAACAAAAAACTATAAAACATTTTATTTTATGGCTAAAACTGAATTTCTTCTTGATAAATTTGAAATTGCAATATATAATTTAGAAAAGTCAATTACTTTAAATCCAAAATTTACTGATGGGTATTTTTGGTTAGGACTTGCTTACATACAAACAAATAAAACAAAAGAAGGGTGTCTCATATTAAAAAAAGCTAAAGAATTGGGGCATATCAATGCTGAAGAAGCAATAGCAGCTAATTGTTTATAAATATGAAAAATATTGGAAAAAATATAAATATAGCAATCTCAAATTTAAAAAAAAATAACATAGTAGTTATACCAACAGAAACAGTATATGGATTAGGTGCAAACGCACTGTCAAAAAAAGCAATAAAAAAAATTTTTAAATTAAAAAATAGGCCAAGTAATAATCCGTTGATATGTCATACAAATAGTATAGAAAAAATTTCCAATTTTGTAAAAAAAATTCCTGAAAAAGCAAAAATTTTAGGTCTCAAATATTGGCCTGGACCCTTAACTATAATATTTGAAAAAAAAAATATTATTCCCGATATTACAACTTCTAATTTAAAAACCGTGGGCTTTAGAATTCCTAATAATAAAATTACTCTTAAAATACTTCAAAAATTAGATTTTCCAATTGCAGCACCAAGTGCAAATATGTTTAGTTATATATCGCCAACTAAAACAGATCATGTAATTCAAAATTTTAAAAATGGAATAAATTATATATTAGAAGATGGAAAATGTTCTTTAGGAATAGAATCTACAATTATTGGATTTAAAAAAAATAGATCAATTATTTATAGACTAGGGAGCTTGACTATTGAAGAAATTGAAAAAACTATTGGAAAAGTTGAATATAAAGAATCAAATATAATATCTATGCCTGGGTCATTCAAAAAGCATTACTCACCCAATAAAAAATTATATATAGGAAATGTAAATAAATTAATTAATATAAATAAAAATAAAAAAATTGGAATTTTATGTTTCAATAAAAAAAATAAATTAATAGATAAAAAATTACAAATTGTTTTATCAAAAAAATCATCACTTAAAGAAGCTTCAAAAAATTTATATTCGTCTTTGTATTTATTAGATAATATGGAAATAGATATTATACTTACTACACTTCTACCAAATAAATCAATTGGAAAAAGTATTAATGATAAAATTATAAAATCAGGAGAAATATATGAGTAAATTAAAATTATTAAGTCATATAAATTTTAAAAATAAAATTGCTCTTATAAGAGTAGATTATAATGTTCCTTTAAATGAAAAATTAGAAGTTACGGATGATACAAGAATAAAAAAATCATTAGATACAATTAATTATATACTTAAAGATGGTGGTTCATGTGTTCTAATGACTCATTTAGGAAGACCAAAAGGAAAGGGATACGAAAAAAAATTATCTATTCAAAATATCATACCATCTATAGAAAAAATAACTTGTAAAAAAGTTAATTTAATTAAAAGTCTTATTGATGTTAATTCTAATATTAAAAATAGTTCAATATTAATTCTAGAAAATTTAAGATTTAATAAAGAAGAAAAAATAGGTGATGAATATTTCTCAAAAAAATTATCTTTACTTGGAGATGTTTTTGTCAATGATGCTTTTGGAACATCACATAGAAAACACTCTTCTACATATACAATTGCTAAATATTTTAATGAAAAATGTATTGGTAGATTAATAGAAAAAGAACTTTATAATATTGAAAAAATTTTAGAAAGTAAAATAAAGCCTTTTACAGCAATCCTTGGAGGAGCAAAAGTTTCAGACAAAATAGGTGTTATTGAAAAACTAATAAAAAAAGTTAATCATATTATAATTGGTGGAGCGATGTCTAATACTTTTATAAAAGCTGTTGGAGGAAATATTGGATCATCACTATATGAAAAAGATAAAATTGAAGTAGTTCTTGAATTATTTGAAAAAGCCAAAAAAAATAATGTTAAAATCCATCTTCCAGAAGATTGTATAATAGCAAAAGAAATTAAAAAAGGAATTAAATCAGAAGTATCCCCTTCAAAAAATATTAAAAATAAAATGATGAGTTTAGATATAGGACCTAAAGCCATAAACTCTTTTGAAAAAATTATAAAAAACTCAAAAAAAATATTATGGAATGGTCCAATGGGAGTTTATGAAATAGATGAGTTCTCGAATGGAACAAATAAAATAGCTGATTTTGTATCAAATGTAACAAAAAAAGGTTCATTTTCATTAGTAGGTGGTGGAGATTCAGTTGCAGCAATAAATAAAAATAAAATGAATAAAAACATTTCATTTATCTCTACTGGAGGAGGAGCAATGCTTGATTTTATATCAAATAATAAGGTGCCTGCAATTGAAATTTTAAAAGAAAAATAAAAAATTTAATATTTTATTAAATTATCTTTATTTTAAAAATGTGATAAAAGTGATTATTAAATAAAAAAAAATTAATAATAGATTGATTTTATTAAATTATAATAGTTTTGCAACATGAAAAGTTTATCATTCATACTAATTTTTACATTTATAAGTTTATTTTCTTATTCTCAAGAATTTAAGTTTGACTTTATTCCTAATAGTTTAGATGAAACAATTCTTGAAAATGAAAAATACATAAAACCTCATTTTCTTGGAAATACTATTGCTAGAAAAGTTAAATTAATTGAATTAGCGTATAAATGGGAAGATCCACCAACAGCGACTAGACTTACTCCTTTAATACAAATTGAAAAACAACCTATATACTTTGCTGTCAAAAAGATATTATCTCCTAAATTTTATAAATCAAAGATTAGAAATAAAGAAATATCAAAAGAAGATGCAATAAAACAATTATCTGAAATTTTAGATATTGCAATTATGATAAGATATCAAGAGACAGAAGCTTTTGAAAATGCGGTAAGAAACATTAATGCAGAAAGTGTATTAGACATATTTAAAAATCAAATAAAGCTTCTTTACTTCTAATTAAATTTTAATCTTCTAAATTATCATTTAGGAATTATCCTATAAAGATAAACCGTTAAACCGCCAAATATTATATTGGGAAGCCAAACTGCTAAAAGTGGATTTAATGATCCATTCTCAGCAAATGCTCTGGACATTACAAAAAATATTATGAAAGTAAAAGCAATTAAAAATCCGAGAGCAATTAAAAATCCGGTTCCCTGTCTTGACTTCTTAGAAGCTAAAATCACACCTAGTAAAACAAGAATAATAACAGTAAAAGGTTGAGCATATCTCATATATTTTTCAATCTCATAAAGATTTAAATCATCTGCTCCTCTTAATTTTTGAAGTTTAATAAAATTATTAAGTTCACCCATAGTAAAGGTTTCACTTAATCTATAATTATTGTCAAAATCATTGGGTGTTAATAATAATGTTGTATCTAACTCAAATCCATCAAGGATAGACTCACCTTCTTCATTTAATGTTCTTAGCCTCCAAGATTTAAGTTTCCAACTTTCATTTTCCCTATTCCAAATAATTTGTCTAGCAAACAATTTTCTTTTTAACTCTAACCCATCAAACTCTTCAAGAGTAACATTATATCCAATATCCATATTATTATCGTACCTTTCTAAATAAAAATAAGAGTTATCATCAACCTTAAAATGAACATTTTTATCAGAAAAATAATAAGGACTTTTTACATACATTACTTCAAACATTACCCTTTCTTTATTTAAATGTGGAATTATCCATCCATTTAACACAAAACTTGCCATAGCTATTAGTAATGATCCATAAAAAAATGAAGCGATTATTTCCTTCAAACTTTTTCCTGATGATAGTATTGCAATAATTTCAGTTCTCATAGCTAACTGTGAAGTAACATACACAGTAGCAATAAATGCAGTTATTGGAGTAATTAAACTTGAAATATATGGAATGAAACCATAATAGTATCTTAAGATTTCAAAAAATGTTAAATCATTTTTTATAAACTTATCATTCTTTTCAGTAAAGTCAATTACAACAATTACAAGTATTAAAATACCAACAACAAAAAGGAAAGTTTTTAAAAATTTTTTAAGAATATATTTATTTAAAATACTCATTATTAAATTTTATTATTAACTTTTTTTATCATTTTATCTTTCCATAAATAAAAAGTATCATTCAAAATATGTTCTCTTGACTTACGAACCAACCACATATAAAACTGTAAGTTATGAATACTAGCAATTTGAGAACCTAACATTTCCTTATTAATTATGAGATGTCTTAAATATGCCTTAGAATAAAAATTACTTATTTCTCCTAGATTAGTATCAATTGGAGAATAATCATTTTTCCATTTTTTATTTTTAATATTAATAGTTCCCTCAGAAGTAAATATCATGCCATTTCTACCATTTCTCGTAGGCATGACACAATCAAACATATCTACTCCTAGTGAAATACACTCTAAAATGTTTTCAGGAGTTCCAACGCCCATTAAATAACGAGGTTTATCAACTGGTAATCTTTGACAAACTATATCTGTATTTTTATATAATAATTCTTTTGGTTCACCAACAGATAAACCACCAATAGCATTACCAAACATATTTTTTTCACTTATATAATCAGCAGATTTTTTTCTAAGATCTTCAAAAATACCACCTTGAACAATTGGAAATAAATATTGATTTTTATTATAATTTTTTTTATTTAAACCATGTCTTTTAATGCATCTATCTAACCATCGATGAGTTAGATCTAAAGAACTTTTTGCGTAGGAATAATCAGATTGATATGGTATACACTCATCAATAACCATAGCAATGTCAGAACCAATAGCATTTTGGATATCTATAACATTCTCTGGAGAAAATAAATGCCTTGAACCATCTATATGAGAATTAAAATAAACTCCCTCTTCTTTAATTTTAGTATTTGCAGATAAAGAAAATACTTGATATCCTCCAGAATCTGTTAAAATAGGTCTATTCCAATTAATAAAATTATGTAAACCTTTAGAGCCTTTAATTACATCAATACCTGGGCGAAGATATAAGTGATAAGTATTAGACAAAATAACTTCTGCATTAACATCATTAATTAATTCTCTTTGATGTAAACCTTTAACTGATCCTAAGGTGCCAACAGGCATAAAAATTGGAGTATTAATTATACCCCTATCCGTACGGATTTTTCCAACTCTTGCATTTGATTTTAATGAACTGTGTATTAATTTGAAAAACATTATATAGTTTCGTAAAATATTCTCCAATATTAAAACCAAAAATGGATAAAAAAAGAAATTTTTCTAAAAAAGCGTTAAGAGATTTTAAATTAATAGAACTTGCAATCAAATATAATGATCAAAATGCTTTTTCTGAACTAATGCATAACTATAAAAAAACTATTTATTTTACAATTTTAAAAATGATTAAAAATACTGATGATGCTCAAGATTTAACTAATGAGGCTTTTTCAAAAGCATTTAATAAACTACATAAGTTTAAAAAAAATTATACATTTTCTACTTGGCTATTTAGAATTGCAAAAAATAATACAATAGATTTTATAAGAAAAAAAAAATTATTTACAACAAGTTTAAATACATCTTTTAAAGATGAAGGAGGTAAAAATATAGAAATTGATGTAAAAGATAAAAAAAGAAATCCCGTTGAAGAAAGTATCCATAAACAAAAAATATTACTTGTTAGAAAATTTGTATCAAAACTTCCAAGTAAATACCAAAAACTAATAAAGTTCAGATATTTTAAAGAATTATCTTATAATGAAATAGCAATAAAAACAATGGCACCATTAGGTACTATAAAAGCTCAATTATTTAGAGCAAAAGAATTATTATTTGAAATTTTAAAAGACAAAAAGTCACAAATTTAATTAATTGAAATATTTTGATAAATTAGAAAAATATTTTCCTGAATTATCTAATAAAAAAATTAATTCATATAAAAATCTGTATAATATATATGAAGAAATAAATTCTAAAATAAATCTTGTTTCTAGAAAAGACTTTGAAAATTTCTATCTCCACCATGTAATACACTCACTTAGTATAGTAAAGGTTAAATTAATAAATAATAATAATTTAAAAATAATTGATATTGGTACAGGAGGAGGATTTCCAGGAATTCCATTATCTATTTATTATGATTTGAATGAGTTTATTTTAATAGATTCAATGAGAAAAAAGATAGATGCAATAAAAAAAATTAATAAGCAATTGAAATTAAAAAATATAACCTTAATAAATAATAGAATAGAAAATGAAAATTTAAAAGTTGATATAGTACTATCTAGAGGTGTTTCTAGTTTGTCAAATATTTATAAATGGACGAAAAAATCTATCAACAAATGCGGAATACTAGTTAACTTTAAAGGAGGTGATATTGATAAGGAAATTAAAAGATTAAATAAAAAAACAAAAATTGTTAATTTATCAGACTATTATTCAGAAAAGTTTTTTGAAACAAAAAAAATTGTTCTCATTGAAGCATAAAAAAAATTAAGATTACTTACTTTTATTGTTTAACAATAACATATGTATTTAACATTCGATTCTGAGACAACTGGATTACCAAAAAATTTTAAAGCTCCCATATCAGATAGTGAAAACTGGCCCAGGCTTGTACAACTTGCATGGCAGATTAATGATAAAAAAGGTAATTTAATAGATAATAAATCATTAATCATAAAACCAAATAATTTTACGATTCCATATAATTCTGAAAAAATTCATGGAATATCAACACAAGATGCAATTGATAAAGGAAATGAGCTATTGGATGTTTTAAAAAAATTTGAAAATGATCTTAAAAAATGCAAATATATAATAGGTCACAATATAAATTTTGATAAAAATATTCTTGGAGCAGAATACCTCAGAGAAAATATTGAAACTGAACTTCTAGAAAAAATAAGTATTGATACAGGTCAAATATCTAAACAATATTGTAATTTAAAAGGTGGCTTTGGAGGTGGACTTAAAATGCCAAAACTAATAGAACTTTATGAAATATTATTTGGAGAAAAGTTTAAAGACGCACATGATGCAGCCTTTGATGTTAATGCAACTGCAAAATCATTTTTTGAATTATTAAAAAAAGGTGAGTATAGTAATGAAGATTCAAAATCTAATGAAATAAATTACGTAAGTCCAATAATTAAAGTATCAAATTTTACTAAAAAAAAGAATAATTCAACTGTAATTAATGAAAAGAAAAATATTGAAATTAAATCTAATTTTATACATCTTCATAACCACACTCAATATTCAATACTTCAAGCAACATCAAGCATAGATAAAATTATAGATAAAGCAAAAGAATACAACATGTCTTCTATTGCCATTACTGATCTTGGGAACATGTTTGGAGTATTTAAATTTAATAAGATTGCTAGAAAAAATAATATAAAACCTATTTTAGGTTGTGAATTTTTCATCTCTGAAGAAAGAAAAAAAATAAAATTTACTAGAGATAATCCTGATAAAAGATCAAACCAAATATTACTTGCAAAAAACAAAGATGGATATAAAAACCTTACTTCATTAAGTTCTTTATCATTTACAGAAGGACTATATGGACAATTTCCTAGAATAGACAAAAAACTAATATATAAAAATAGAAAAAATCTTATTGCATTATCAGGAAATCTTAATGGAATTATTCCTCAACTTATATTAAATCAAGGAATTGATAAAGCAGAAGATGAGTTAAAATGGTGGTTAGATTGCTTTAAAGATGATTTTTATCTAGAAATAAATAGACATGGTTTAGATGAAGAACAACATTTAAATGAAGTTCTTTTAGACTTTTCAAGAAAATATAATGTAAAAACAATTGCAGCAAATGACGTTTTTTATTTGAATAAAAATGATAACACTGCACATGATATATTACTTTGCATAAAACAAGGAGAATTTGTATCTACACCTATAGGAAAAGGAAGAGGAAAACGATTTGGATATAAAAATCAAGAATATTATTTTAAATCACAGGATGAGATGAAATTGCTTTTTTCTGATATACCTGAAACAATATATAATATTCAAGAAATAATAGATAAAATTGAAAATTATGATTTAGAAAGTGAAGTTATCCTTCCAAAATATCAAATACCTGATAAATATAAAAAATCCAATGATGTAACAAAAGATCAAAATGGATTTTTAAAAAAATTAACATATGAAGGTGCAAAAAAAAGATATAAGAAAATTGAAGCATCACTTGAAGAAAGAATTGATTTTGAATTAAATACAATAAAGAATACTGGTTATCCAGGTTATTTTTTAATTGTACAAGACATAACAAATACTGCAAAAGAATTAGAAGTTACTGTTGGACCTGGAAGAGGATCAGCTGCGGGATCAGTGGTTGCATATTGTATTGGAATTACGGATATTGATCCTATAAAATATAATCTCCTTTTTGAACGATTTCTTAATCCAGATAGAATTTCATTACCAGATATAGATATTGATTTTGATGATGAAGGAAGAGATAAAATAATAAATTATGTGGTTAATAAATATGGTTATGATCAAGTAGCTCAAATAATTACATATGGTAGCATGGCTGCAAAATCATCTATTAGAGATGCGGGAAGAGTACTTGAACTTCCTCTTTCAGAAACAGACAAATTAGCAAAAATGATTCCTGATAGACCAAGTATAAATCTAATTGATTCCTTTAAAGAAGTTCCTGAACTTTCTGATATTAGAAAACAGAAAACATTACAAGCTGAAGTTTTAAAACAAGCAGAAATAATTGAAGGTTCATTAAGAAATATTGGAACTCATGCATGCGGTATAATTATTACACCTGATAAATTAACAAATTATATTCCTGTATCTAAATCTAAAGATTCAGAACTTTTAATTACCCAATTTGATAATAGTGTAATTGAATCTGCTGGAATGCTTAAAATGGATTTTTTAGGTTTAAAAACATTATCAATTATAAACACTGCTGTTAAAAATATAGAACAAACTACTGGAAAAAAGATTGATTTAAAAAATCTAAAGCTAGATGATAAAAAAACATATGAATTATTTCAGAATGGTTACACAAATGCAACATTTCAGTTTGAATCATATGGTATGCAAAAACACTTAAAATCTCTCAAACCAGATAGATTTGAAGACTTGATTGCAATGAATGCACTATATAGACCTGGTCCAATGGAATACATTCCAAACTATATTGCAAGAAAACATGGAAAAGAAAAAATAGTTTATGATTTACCAGAAATGGAAGAATTTCTTTCTGAAACTTATGGTATTACTGTTTACCAAGAACAAGTTATGTTGCTATCTCAAAAATTAGCAAATTTTTCCAAGGGCGAGGCAGATCAACTAAGAAAGGCTATGGGAAAGAAAGATGCCAAACTATTAGAAAAATTAAAACCTAAATTTTTTAATGGAGGAGAAAAAAATAAAATAAAAGCTACAACTTTAGATAAAATCTGGTCTGATTGGCAATCGTTTGCCGCATATGCATTTAATAAATCACATTCAACATGTTATTCTTTAATTGCCTATAAAACTGCATACCTAAAAGCAAATTTCAAAACTGAATATATGGCTTCTGTACTTACTCATAATCAAAATAATATTGATAAAATATCATATTTTATGAATGAATGTAAAAAACAAAATATTAAAGTTTTGGGTCCTCAAATAAACAAATCATCTAATAACTTTGTTGTAAATAAAGATAAAGAAATACTCTTTGGATTAGGTGCTATTAAGGGAACAGGTGATGCAGCAGTAAATTATATTATTGATGAAAGAAATAAAAATGGAGAATATGAAGATGTTTTTGATTTTATATGTAGAACAAATTCTAGAGCAGTAAATAAAAAAACATATGAAGCACTAGCTCTAGCAGGTGCATTTGATTTATTAGGAGAGATAAATAGGAGACAATACACATTTTCAGAAGAAAATGATTCATCATTTATAGAAAAAGGTATTATCTATGCTAATAAGATACAAAAAGAAAAAGAAACAAAACAAACTTCATTATTTGGTGGAACTAATGGTAGTGATATTCCCCTGCCTCCTATTCCTAACATAGAACCTTTCAGTAAACTAGAAAAATTAAAAATAGAGAAAAATTTACTTGGACTTTATATATCAGGACACCCACTAGATAAATATGAATTCGAAATAAAAAACTTATGTAATAGTAATTTTAAAAATGTTAAAGAAAATATTAATATTTCTGGAAAATCAAATATATGTACTGCAGGAATAATAACAGATTTAGAACATAAAATCTCTAAAAAAGGAAAACCTTATGGTAGTATCACAATAGAAGATTTTCATGACTCATATAATTTTTTATTATTTAGTGATGATTATATAAAGTTTAAAAACTATATGGAAATAGGATGGTTTTTATTTTTAAAAGGATCAATGAAAAATAAATGGAATAATCCCGATGAACTAGAATATAAAATTGATGATATTAAATTGTTAACAAAAATAAGAGATGATTTGATAAAAGAAATCCATTTAAAAATAAATATCGATGACTTAAACTTAGAAACAGTAAAAAGTCTTGAAAAAGATTTAAAGAATACAAAAAAAGGAAATTGTCATTTAAAAGTTACAATCTTATCAAACAATAATGGAAAAAACTTATCTCTTGATATGATATCAAGAGATAGAAAATTCAGTTTAGATGATGATTTTTTAAAATCAATAGAAAAAAATTCTATTATTGAATATTTCATTCCAAAATAATAATTATTTTTATTTATCATTTATATTTGTAAAAAAAAAAAATGGGAAAAGCTATAGAAATAACAGATTCGAACTTCAATGATGTAATATCTAAAAATAAAACTGTGTTAATTGATTTCTGGGCTGAGTGGTGTGGTCCATGTAGAATGATAGGACCAATTGTAGAGGAGCTTGCAGGAGAATACGATGGTAAAGCTGTTATTGGAAAATTAGATGTTGATACAAACCAAGAAACCAGTATAAAATATAGTGTTAGAAGTATCCCGACTATCCTACTTTTTAAAGATGGTGAACTAGTAGACAGGCAAGTTGGAGCGGTTCCAAAAGAAACACTATCTAAGGCAATAAATGCTCAATTATAATTTTATTTATTGCATATATTTCTATAAGAACAGTACTTACATATTTCTATGTCTTTTGTCTGTTCAAAAGGTAGTTTCTTATCAAAAATTTCATTCATTTTATCTATAAGTAATTCCTCAAAAGAACTGAGATATTCTCTTATATCTGTTATTTTTTTGTTACCAAGTAAAAGTCTATAATCAAAATCTTTATTATTAATTTCTCTTATATTATTTAAACCCGGTATAATAGGTTTATCTGATCCTTTAGATTCCACAAATAATAAAGAATAAAAAAATAGCTGAAACACTGCATCATTTCTTAACCTTCTTTCATCTGAAAATAAAGAATCAATATCTTTAAATTTTTTTGTATCTCCACCAGTCTTATAATCAATGATTCTTATAATTCCATCTTTTTCATCAATTCTATCTATAAAACCAGATATATTAATAGAAAAATTCCCCCTTAAGTATAACTTTTTCTTATAGCCTGATTTATTATTTCCTTCTAGATCAATGATCTTAAAGGGAGCATTTTTCTCATCATAAAAAATTATTTTTGATACATAATCTTTTATTATTTCAAATAAAATGACATTTTGACCCTCTAAAAGAAACTGACTCTTACTTTTCAATTTAAAGTACTTTTTTGTTACTGATAAAATTGCCCCCTCTATACTATTTTTTATTTTAAAAAAATCATTTTCATTAACCACCTTTTTATCTTTATTTTTTAAAATATCACTATACAAAAGTTCTAAAGCATTGTGTGAAAGAGTCCCAAATTCAAGTTTTTCTATTTGATCTGAAAATGGTCTAATTTCTTTAATATTAGCAACATAGTTGTAATAAAATTTTAAAGAACAACCAATGTAATCTTTTACTGCAGATGGAGACATATAGCTTTTTCCACCAAATCTTAACTTTAATTTATTTATTATTTCATCTGATTTTTTTACAGATATAAAATCATCTGATGATACTTCAATATTATTATAAGAAGAAAAATGATTAATAGAATATTTTGATTCCAACTCTAACTGTTTTACATATCTACTAATTTCACCACTTGATCCAAAATCCGAGTTCGAGCTATAGATAAAAGTAATATTTTTAGCTCTCTGAATAACACGATAAAAAAGATAACTATACACTTTATCAATTGAATCACTAGTTCTTAGCTTGAAGCCTTTTCTAATATTGAAAGGAATAAATGAACTATTAAAATTTTTTTTAGGAAACTCTCCTTCATTAACACTTAATACAAATACATGATCAAAATCTAAATTTCTAGATTCAAGTACTCCCATAATTTGAAGCCCACTAAGTGATTCACCAGAAAAAGGAATTTTTATAAGTTTAGAAATTTGAGATAATAATTTTGATAATAGTTCAGGAGAATTGAAATCTAAATTTATTTTTAATAAACTTTCGAAAAGGTTATTAAAATAAATAAAATATTCTTTGTCAAGCTCTCCAAACAATTTAATTTTTTTAAAAAAATGTTGTATTATATCCAAAATATTCGTAAGTAAATCAGTAGAAGAATTAAAAATTAAATGAAGTAATTCTGACTCTACTTTAAAATAAGTATGTGGGACATAAATAAACTTCTTACTATTTAAATTTTGAACTATCCTTTCAGAAAAACCCATATCATACTGATAAATATATGGATGTGATACGAGTTCTAAAATATCCTTATAATAACTACAATTTTGATAATCTCTAACAACTACATTTTTTTTGACTTTTAAAATAATCTGAATAAGATCATATAATGGGGTTTCAGATAATGGGAAGCCCATAGTAACATTTATATTACTTATTGACTTTGGTACAGAGTTAAGAACGGGGAAAAGAAGACTCTCATTAGGAAGAAGAATAAGTACTTTATCAGAATCAAAATTTTCTTTATTCTTAATTTTATCCAAAATTGAACCTAAAATTTTTGCCTGTCCTACTTTTGAACCTACAGCAACAGTTTGAATTTTTTTATTTATGTTAGAGAAATTATTAGGAATAGATTTTGGAAATGTTGAGTGGAGAATTTTATCTTCTTTGAACTTTCTAAATGAATCACCTGCTTCATGCTTATAATCATTAAAATAATACTTATCAAAATCCCAAAAGGCCATAGAAGAAAACTCACTAATAAAAAATTTTATAATTTTTTTTTCTGCATTAGATAGTATACTAAAACCGACAAAAAGATAATTCTCACCTTTCTTTTGAATAATACTTTTCTTTAAATTATTAGAAAAATCTTTATAAATAAGTCCTTTGTATCCAATTCCTCTGCTGACTAATTCACTCCTAAAATCTTTGTATACTTTTAAAAGAATTTTCCATGTGTCATGAAAATTCTTTTGATTTATTGTCATCTTAGGAAAAAACTTTGTCCAAAAAGACCTAATTGAATCATAATTTTCTTTATCTAAAAATTTAAAATTTTCTTCAATTTCTTTCTGATTTTCTATAGACTTGAAAATTTTTGATTCATCTTCTAAACTTTGATCTATATCGTCAAAATCATTTAATAAAATTTGACCCCAATAGTAAAATTTTTCAAAAGAAACTTTTACACCATCTTCTTGATACTTTTGTGTGATTTTAAATAAAATATGAATTAAAATAATATTATCTGTAGTATCATTAGCAATTTTTAAATCTGTATGATTTTGGATGAACTCCTCTAAAGTCTTAATTTTAGGGGAAAAAATCGGTTGATCTATTTTTTTTGATAAAGCTTTTTGAAAATAAATCCCTGCCCTTCTATTTGGAAAAATTATATTTAAATCTTTAAGATTTTTATATTTTTTAAATGTGTATTCTACAACTTCTTCTAAAAAGAATTTTTTTTTCATTATATGCTTACTATTTTATTAAGATCAAGATATATTAAATGAGCATAAATTTTTTTATTATCCATTAATTGTAATATTTTTTTATAATTCTCCACTTGAATTCTATGGTCATCATCTATCTCTCCAGTCTTATAATCTATAATTTCTAGAGTATCATCTTTAGTTTCAACAATCTTATCTAACCTATATAAATTTCCTTTTTGGTCTAAAATTTCAACTTCATTCTTTGACTTTAACTTTGGATTAAAAAATGGTCTTATATCCTTATTGTGAAAAATTTGATATAAAATTTTATAATATTCATCCTTCTCAATTGAACTAATAATGTTTTTTTCAATCGCCTTATCAAGACCTGTTTTAAGTTGATTATAATTTTTTATATAACACAGAACTTCGTGGATTATCTTTCCTCTGTTTTTATTTTTAGAATTATTTAGTTCTTCTTCTCTTGACTTTTTAATCCTCACTCTTCCTGACCATGACTCAGAAGGATAACTTGGATATGAAAATGAATTTTTCTGATTATTATCAGAAGAATTATTTACTAATTTACCATTCTCATAGATACTATAATCAATTTTATCTTCTATCCTTTTAATAAGATTTTTGTAAAGAAGATCAGAAACATTTTTAATATTATTACTACCCTTTTTAGCATGGACATAAAGACCAATCTTTGGTCTAGTAAATGCAACATATAATAAATTTATATTATCAACATAAGCCTTTTGCTTTTCTAAATCATAAACATTAGAAAAAATACTTTTTGAATAATTAGACTTATATTTTATCGGATATGGAAAATCAAAATCAGGATGAAATTTTTTTAAGTTTACCCAGATAATATTTTCTTTAAACCCTTTAGAGTTATTGTCAAGATCCCAATCGCAAAATGGAATTATCACATGATTAAACTCAAGACCCTTAGATTTGTGTATCGTAATTAATCTAATAGCATTTTTTTGTTCTGTGAGTTGTAACTTTTTCTTATTATTATCTTTCCACCACTTAAGAAAAGTTATTATATCTCCATTATTATTATTTTTAAATTCTATAATCAAATCCTGAAATGATTGAAGGTATGGTATCTGATTTTTTAAAGTATTTAATTTAAAAATACGAATAATTATCTCTGTAAGCTCATATATAGGAAGTCTAGAAATAAAATTTATATTTTCTTTAAACTCTTTAGGTAAAACACCTAATTTATCTTCATTTGAGAAGACAAAATGATCAAGATTAGATTGCATCAATACACGACTAACATAAAAATAAACTATCTCCGATAATGCTAAACGATCTTTCTGATTTAAAAAATAATTAAATACACTTATAAAAAAACGAACAACTGGAGCAGATTTTATATCTAAAGCATCTGCAGAAACATGATTGAAGTTATACTTATTCTCTTCAAGGGAATTTCTAATAAGTTCTTCTGCTATTACTTTAGCCTCATTATTATCCCTAACAATAATACCTATGTCTCCAGCAGAATAACCTGCATCTTGAATTTTTTTAATATTACTTATTGTAAACTCTATAGCAGACTCACTTAAAGGTTTATACGATTGATGAAATTGTATTTTTACATATCCTTTATTTTTTTTCTCAGGTATAATTTCTTGGAAGACATTTTTATTAAAAAACTTTCCAACATAATTTTGAATTTTTTCATTATCAAAACTTTCAAAAATTTTAGAAAATAAAGTATTGTTATAATTCACAATAATTTCACCGCTTCTCCAATTATTAATTAAATGATTCACTGCAAGTTCACTTTTATTTATCTCTGATTCAACATCGTGTTCCATAATTGTAGACTCTGAACCTCTCCACCTATATATACTCTGTTTTATATCACCAACAATTAAATTTTCATCTCCTGAACTTAGAGAATTAAGGATTAAAGGTTTAAAATTTTTCCATTGAAAATTACTAGTATCTTGAAACTCATCAATTAAAAAGTTATTGAAAGTGTTTCCTACTTTCTCAAAAACAAACGGTATGCTTTCATCCTTAATAATCTCTTGAAGAAGCTCTGAAAGGTCAGATATTAAAATTACTTCATTATTATCTCTATATTCTATTACCTTCTTTGATAGTTCTCCAAGAATACCAAAAGAATAAACATATCTATTTAACTCACATGCTGTACTATAATACTCATAATCATTTTCATACAAAGCCACTATATCTTCTAATTGATCTAGAAGTTTTGTTTTTATGAGAATATCTAACTCATTTTTTCTGCTAAAAGTTTTATTTGTCCAAGAATCAATAGAATTAACACATTCAAATACACGTTTTCCTGGTTCTTTTATAATACCTCTTGCAGAATTATTTATAAATCCTGCAACACCAGATTTTTTATGTTTAAAATCTTCAATATCAAATCCAGAAGAAATTATATCTTTAAAGAGTATTCTAGACTTAGAGGAAAGACTTGTTTTGAATTCTTTCCTTGTTTTAAATATATGTCCCTTCAAGTTATTAACATGACCTCTATAGTCTTTATTTAGTAAATCTCCAGATACTTTCTTATACCCTTCACTAAATAAATTCTTTGTCATATTTTTTAATTCCTGAACTATTAAAAAATCTTTCTCCTCTCTGAGTTTTTCTCTAGAAAATTCTGTAAGCCATTTAGAAAGATTCGAATCTTTTTTTATAGATGATATAAAATTTTCTACTACTTCATTTATAACAAGTTCATGATCCATTTCAATATTAAAAATACCTCTAAACTTCAAATCACGAGTAAAAGACTGAATTATGCTATAAAAAAAAGTATCTATAGTAGTAATAGAGAAATAAGAATAATTATGTAATATATTAGACTCAAGCTTTTTAGCTCTATCCATCACATCTTCTATAGATATCTTATAAAACTTAGAGAACTCAATGATAAGCTCTTTCTCATCACCAATAGACATAGCATGAACCATTTCTAAAATCCTAGATTTCATCTCTTCAGCAGCCTTATTAGTAAATGTCACAGCAAGAATTCTCTTGAAGTACCCTGGTCTTTTAAGAGCTAGCCTTATATAATTTTTTGATAAAGTATACGTCTTCCCAGAACCAGCAGATGACTTATAAATTATAAAGGGCTTTTTATTCACTAATCGAAAAATTTATATAATAGCAAAAGATACATAATTATTAAAGAGTTGAAGCTATCTAGACTTAGAAAATAACCACATAAAATAGTCTTCTTCATCGAATACATTTTCCCAAGAGTTATGATATACTCCCTTGTACTCTGTGTATTTATGATGATTTTTTTTTTTTATTAAAAAATTAAATGCATCTCTCGATTTTTCTACAGAGACTACTCTATCCGAATCACCATGAAATATCCAAAATGGAACATTTACTGCGTCTTCAAGAAGTTGTAAATCAGCTGCTCCACAAATAGGTGCAGCAGCCGCAAAAAGATCATTTCTATGTGAAACTAAATCAAAAGTACCATACCCTCCCATAGATAATCCAGAAATATATATCCTATTAGGATCAACATTTTTATTTTCAATTAAATTTTCAATTAATTCAATTACCAGCGAACCATAATATGATATATCTTTATTTTCAGAATCTTTTACACCTTTTAACCATGGATCTACTTTATGATAAGACCATCTATTATTTTCTGGACATTGAGGTAAAACCACATAACTATTATATTCCTTTTTTTCTGTTTGTTCTAAAAAAAAATTCGATCCGTGATCAAGCTGCTTTTCATTATCATCACCCCTCTCACCAGCTCCATGTAAAAAAATAAACAATGGAACATCATCACTAGTTTTATGATAAGGTTCTAGAAGTCTGTAATTAATAGATTGATTTTTTTTAGAGAATTGTAATTTCAAAAAATGATTTTCATTTCTTTGTTGACCTATAGAATCAAAAAAAGAAAATATTATCAATATAAAAAATATATCAATTCTCAAAACTTATAAAATTTATTAAACTCATTACTCATTTCGTTAAATCTACTAGTTATTGATTTAATTAATTCTTCATCAATAGAATTTTCCAAATTCTCAACTTCTCCAATCTCTAACTTATCTAATTTAAAAGTTTGTTCCATTCCAGATTTTTCAAACTTAACAACATACTTTAATCCAAAATCAAAAAGTGTAATATTAATTTCTTCTTTATAAAGATTTTTAATTATCCTCATTACTAACTTTTAGCATTTGAACTCTCCAATTTAAAATCTCAGATATATATATAATTCCATCTTTTGATATATCTATTCCATGAGCCCATCCAAATTCTCCTAAACTTTTACCAGGGGAGCCAACCTCCCAAATAATATTTCCATTCAAATCTATTTTTTTTACTTTCTCGTTTCTAGCATCAGTCATGTATACATAACCATTATAATATTTTATTCCATAAGGATAACCTATCTCATCCCATAAATTAATAAAAGTTCCTTTTGAGTCAAAAACTTGTATTCTAGCATTTTCTCTATCGGCAACATATACATTATCATTATTATCAATAGTTATTCCATGTGGTAAATTAAACTGACCATTTAAAGAACCTTTATCTCCCCACTCGAGTAAATATTTTCCATTCTTATTAAATTTAACTATTCGATTATTTCCATAACCATCAGCCACATAAATATTATCCTCGCTATCAAAAGCAATATCAGCAGGTTTATCAAATAGTGGCATTGATTCTTTATCTAAATACCCAGACTTATCATCATTAATTAACCATACTCCAGGTGTATTTTTTTTACCTAACACCATCAAAACATCACCATATTTATTGAGCTTTGAAACCATATGCGTATTAATGTCTGTAGTCCATATATTATCATACCTATCAACCTTTAAACCGTGAGAATTAAAGAAAATATCATCATTATAAAATCTAGTGACATTTCCAAAAGGATCAACTTTAAATAATGAATTATTGCCTCTATGAAATATTAAAATATTGGAATTTGAATCAATTCCAACTGCTGAAACTTCCTCAACAATAACATTTTTATTTTTAACTTTTAATTCATCAAACTTAAACTCTTGTGAAAATAAATTTTGAAAAAAGAAAAAGAAAAAGAAAAAGAAAAAACTAACTAATTTCATCTATACAAAGGGATTTTAAATCATTATACTTAATTTTTAAATCTTTTAACTCTGATAAGTAAGATGATATACTTTTTCTTGATTCAATCAAATTTCCAAAAAACTCATCACTCTTGTAATAATTATCATTGAATCTATACCTTAATATTTCAATTTGATTAACATCAGAAGCATCCGTCTTCCAATTATGTTCTAAAAAGAACTTTTCAGATAATTTATAATTAAACTGAAGAAAAAAATTATCATATTCTTTAGTATGAACATCATGTCTTTTTAAATCCTCATTGAAAAGTTTAAATAATCTATTTTTTAAAGTTTCAGATTTTATTCTTTTAATCAAATCTGAATTTATTAATTGATTAAAAATACCCTCTTGAGGAAAAAATGATTTTAAAGCTCTTCCAATAGAAGATACATTATACATTATCTTATCATTTGAAAGTTGAATTTCACTATTTAAATCATCAAATAACTTATCACTACTTTCAAGGGACATTTGTTGAATTTTTATAAAATTATCAATTTGAAGAATATCTTGATCTATAACTTTAATAAGTTGTTCTATTGATTTATTTTTTCTTTCATTCTCAATTCTATCTTGACGAGACTGCTCAAAATACAAAGAAATTAATATTCCTAAAAAAATTACAATAAACTCAAAAGAATATTTTATAATATAATTTTTCATTTAATAAGGTTTTAAGTTTTGATCTAAGTCCTCTCTCCATTTCATTATTCCCCCTTCAAGATTATAAATATTTTTAAACAAAAAATTATTTTCTAACATAGAAACAACATTAGCACTCCTAACACCAGTTCTACAATAAATAATAACTTTATTTTCTTTATTTATTTTATCAATATTATCTGGGATAGAATACATATTAATTTTATCCCCACCTATAGAGCAAATATCTATTTCATAATCATCCCTTATGTCTATAAGTTGAAAATCATCTTTATTATCAATCATTTCCTTTAAATCTACAGGTGATATATTTTTCATTTATGCTTCTATTTTTCCTGATATTCCTCCAGAAAGGATGAATTTCATTACATCAGATGATGAACTTTTTAATGGTTTAATATTTTTTTTATCTGTTAAAAAAACATTACCACTAAAATTATATGAGTGAGGTAAATATACTGTTATCATACCAGGAAGACCAAGATCTTTAAGATCATCAGTAGTAACAAAACCTGGTTTAAAAATTTCATTTTCAATCCTAACCAAAACAGGCTTATTGAATTTTTTTTCTTCTCCCACAAAAGATGACATAAGATCTTTTATTGATGAATATATTAAATTTAATAACGGTATATTTCTAATTAAACTCTCAAACCAACTTACTATTCCATAATTATACTTTTTAGCTATTGAACCAAAAATGGTAATTAAAACAATAACCGTTACAAAACTAAGTCCTGGAATTCCTTTTGGAAATGGGATTATATTATCTAAAAAATCATATAAGTACCAAACCACATACATTGCACCTGCCATAGGTACAATTAGAAGTAAGCCCCTCAAAAAATTATTTAAAAAATTTCCCATATGAATTTCAATATAAGAAAATTATAATGTCATTCCAATAAATGTTTTAAAAGCAAGTCCCATAAGTCCAGTTATAAGCATTGTAATTCCTAATCCTTTAAGACCAGCAGGAACATTTGAATATTTTAATTTTTCTCTAATTGCAGCTAAAGCTATTATAGCAAGATAAAAACCAAGTCCACTTCCAAATCCAAATGCAGTAGCTTCTGATATATTAAAATCCCTTTGAACCATAAACAATGATCCTCCCAAGATAGAGCAATTAACAGCAATCAATGGAAGAAAAATACCTAAAGAACCATATAAGGCTGGAGAAAACTTTTCAATTATCATTTCAATAAGTTGTACAAAAGAGGCAATAACAGCAATAAACATAAGAAGTTGTAAAAAAGTTAAATCAACAGTAGCATATTTTGGACTAATCCAAGTTAATGCACCTTCATCAAGAATCTTTTTTTGAATAAGCCAGTTTAATGGAGCAGTAAATGTTAAAACAAAAATTACGGCTAAACCTAACCCATTAGCTGTACTAACTTTCTTGGACACGGCAAGAAAAGAACACATTCCTAGAAAATATGCAAAAATCATATTATCCATAAAAGCACTTTTAATAATTAAATTGAATAAATCTGCCATAACTTAATTTTCTATATACCCATTTCTTGAACGTTGAACCCAAATTATAATTCCTAATATTATAAAAGCTCCTATTGAATCTACAAAAAGGGCATTATTTGGAAAACTACTCCACCCTATAAATTCAAATACCTTAAATCCAAGAATAGATCCTGATCCTAATAACTCTCTAAAAAAAGCAACAGCTAAAATAATCCATGCATATCCTACTCCACTTCCTAATGCATCTAAGACACTTTCATAAGGTTTATTACCCATTGCATATGCTTCAAGTCTTCCTAAAATAATACAATTAGTTATTATCAATCCTACAAATGCTCCAAGGACTTTAAACATTTCATAATTATACGCCATAAGAAACTCAGAAACTAATGTAACTAAGGTTGCAATAATTGCAAGTTGAACTATAATTCTTATTCTATTAGGAATAAAATTCCTAATTAAAGAAGTGATTAAGCTAGAAAAAACCATTACAAAAACAACACTTAATGCCATAATAATAGTAGGTTCAAGCTTTATTGTAACAGCTAAAGCAGAGCAAATACCTAGAACCTGTATAGAAATAGGATTATTTTCATCTAACGGGTCAACAAGAATTCTTTTTCTTCTTTTTGACAAGAAGGCTTCTTTTGATTTAATTTTAATTAATTCTTTTTCTTTTATTTCAGTACTCATAAATTATAAGCTATTAAATTTAAACTTTCTTTTTTCTTTTGATTAATAAAAGGTTTATAACAATCAAAATAATGAGTCATCATTTTATTTATGCCATTTGCTGTAATAGTTGCACCTGACATGCCATCAACCTCATGTTTTGAAATAGTTGAATTATTTTCACCTTTCAACATTTTAATTGAGATTAAATTTTCATTTTCATCAAAAATTTCTTTTCCCTTGTATCTTTCTTGAATTTCAACGCTTGAAATTCTAGCTCCTAGACCAGGTGTTTCTGATTTATGATCAAAAGCAATACCTATAACTTTATTTAAATTTTGATCTAAAGCAATAAAACCAGAAATCCAATCCCAGAGACCATTACCAAACATTGGAAAAATATAGGAATCTATAATTTCTCCAGAAGAACTATACATAAAAACAGGATACAATCTATCTTCAGGTTTTAATTTATAATTTTTTCTAACATTAATTTTTTCAGCAAGAATATCATTTCCATCTGAACTTTTTACAATTTCTCCTTGTAAATTAACTACAACTGATTTCATTTTTTGATTATATATATCCAATACCTCTTCAGGAGATAAGGAAGAAATATTCATCACTGCACCTAATATTTTTTTCTTTGTATCAATTTCAACTTGCTTTTTTTGAATTGGAGATAACTTCATTCTAGTAATAGATAGAACTGAACCAAAAAAAATGGTCATAATCAAAGTAAAAATTATTATATATGTATTATTCTGTCGCACGTTTTAATCTTCTTTTTTTATTTGCATCCACTACATAAAAATCAATTAGAGGCACAAAAACATTCATAAATAAAATTGCTAACATAATTCCTTCAGGATATGCAGGATTAAAAATACGAATTAGAACTGTTAAAAACCCAATCATAAAGCCATAAATCCATTTTCCAGTTTCAGTTTGAGCTGCAGAAACAGGATCAGTTGCCATAAATACTGCTCCAAAAGCAAGTCCACCAAAAACAAAATGATACTCTGGAGAAATAAGCATAAATTCATTTGATCCAATTAAATTAAAAATTGATCCCATAACATATGCTCCTATAAAAACACTTAACATAATTCTCCAACTTCCAACACCAGTAAAAATCAAAATAAAAGCTCCTATCAAACACATCAATGCAGAAGTTTCTCCAATTGAACCTGGAATTGATCCAATAAACATATTGCTAAATGAATAAAATTCAGACTGACTAATATCATTAGAATACCCATCTAATAAATTTAGAAGAGATTCAGAATCTTGATTATCTACAGTGCTAGCTCCCAGAGAAAGAGGAGTAGCTCCTGAGTAACCACTAACCACTTGTTGATTATCTTCACCATAATAAGTCCAAACATCTCCACTTATATCACTAGGGAATCCAAAATATAAAAATACACGAGCAGTAAGTGCAACATTTAATATGTTCATTCCTGTTCCACCAAAAACTTCTTTTGCAATAACAGTAGCAAATACAGTTGCCAAAGCAACTTGCCATAAAGGTATTCCAGGAGGCATAATTAAAGGAATAAGCATTCCTGTTACTAAAAAACCTTCATTTATAGGATGCCTTCTAATTGTTGAAAATATAACTTCAACTAATCCTCCAGCAGTATATGAGACTAAAACTATTGGAATAACCACAGTAGATCCCAGAATAATTTTATCAATAAAAGTTGCAGCTGTACCTAAAGCTATAAAATGTTGATGTCCTACATTCCATATTCCAAAAAGCAAACAAGGAAGCATCGCTATAACAACTGTCATCATTAATCTTTTTAGATCTATAGCATCCCTTACTTGAACGCCCTTGTTTTTTGTAACTTCATCTGGAACAAAAAGAAAAGTTTCTCCTGCTTCAAATAAATAGTGAAATTTTTCAAATTTTCCACCTTTTTGAAATAAAGGTTTTTGGCTATCAAGAATATTTCTTAAAAATTTCATTTAACTATCTTTTAATAAATTTAATCCGTTTCTAAGTATTTGCTGTAAATCATTTTTTGAAACATCGACAAATTCACAAAGAGCCACATCTTCTTCAACTAATTCATATATACCTAATTCTTCCATTTCATCAAAATCTTCAGCAAGAATTGCCTTAATCAAATAAGTAATTAAAATATCCATTGGAAGAACTTTTTCTAATACTCCAGTTTGTACGAAGGCTCTTAATTCACCATTAGTATTAGTATCTAAATGATATTTTTTCTTAGGGTTTAAAAAAGAAAATAATCCAAAAGCTCTTTGAAAACTTATTTTACTAATTACAGGCATAACCCAACCTAAAAACTCATGTTTATTACCTTCAGGTATTACTGTTACCATAGAATCATAAAAACCAAGATAACCATCAGCACTTACTGATGTACCAGTTAAAACATTTCCAGAAATAATTCTAAGATTATTATTTGATGTATTTTTATTTAATAAATTATTTAAAGAAGCACCTGAAATAAAAGAATAATATTGAGGTTCTATAACTTCAGAACCAACAAGACATATTGTTTTAGAAGCATCATATTTTCCTTCAATAAAAAGCTTTCCAATCTCTATTAAACCTTGAGGACTTGTTGACCAAACAACATCACCTTTATTTACAGGATCAATATGATGAATTTGAATTCCAACATTTCCACTAGGATGAGGACCTGAAAATAAATTATTTTCATAACCTTCAATTTTAAAATCATTAATAGAATCTTGATTGTGATTTAAATGAACTTTTCCATCAGTTAATTTGCTAATTATGTTTAAAGCTGATTTTATATATAAAATTTGGTTTTTATATAAAACATTACTAGAAGGAGCAAGAGGATGTGTGTCAAAAAAAGAAATATGAATTGCCTTAGGTTTAACATTAGGATCTGCTACTAATCCAAAAGGTCTTTGAATAACATGAGGCCATACTCCAGAAGATGTAAGTATATTTAGTACTTCATCTCTTTTAAGCTTATCTAAATCTGAGTTAGAAAATTTTTTATGTTTAGTATAAATATTTTTTTTATCCGATAGAATTCTTATCTCTTCAATTCTTCTTTTAGGACCTCTTACAATTTCAATAATTTCTCCACTTACTGGAGAACAATACATGATGTTTTCAGATAACTTATCAAACAAAACAGGAGTTCCAGCTTTAACCTCATCTCCGATATTAACTAAAAGTTTGGGTCTTGTTATACCAATAAAATCAGAAGGTTTGATAGCAAAAGATGCATGAGAATTAATAGAGATAGTTTTGTTGGCTGCTTCACCACTTAAATTAATATCAAAACCCTTACTTATATTAATTTTAAAAGACATTTGTTTGGTAAAAAGTCATTTATATTTTGCGACAAAAATAACAAAAATTAAATCTTATAAAGTCTTTTTTTTATTGATTTTTTAATTAAAAGTTTCTAACTAAATTTTTCATAAACCAAATTCTTTATTTTTTCAATTTGATCAGTGATTTTCAAAAAACTTGTGTCAATATAATATGCATCATCTAAGATAGTCAATGGACTATCTTTTCTATTTGAATCTTTTTCATCTCTAATTTTTAAATTATCACTAATTTCCTCAATTGTAATACTTTGATTATGTTTAATAATTTGATCATATCTTCTTTTGGCTCTAATATCTAGTGAGGCAGTCATAAATACTTTTACCTCAGCATTAGGAAATACAACAGTTGTTATATCTCTACCTTCAACAACAATTCTTTTTTTTAATCCCATTTTTTTCTGAATTTTAACTAAAAACTTCCTCACCTCTGATATTGCACTAACCTCACTAACATTTTTTGAAATTTTTTCTTCTCTAATTTTTTTTTCTACGTTTTCTCCATTCAAAAAAATATTTTGAATTCCTGATTCAACAATGAATTCAATAGAAATATTTTTTAAACAATTATTAATATCATTAAAATTATTAATATCTAAACCAGACTTTATAAAAAATAATGTTACAGCTCTATACATAGCTCCAGAATCTAAATATTTATAATTAAAATGCTTAGCTAACTCTTTAGCTGTGGAACTTTTACCACATCCTGAATGTCCATCTATGGCTATAATTATATCTTTAATTAAACTCATTAACTGAAATTTTTAATCCTCTTTTATTGTATTTGAGCCAAGTACCATTTTTTTCATTCAAAATATAATTTCCTGATTCAGCAATTTTTCCATTAGGATAGTACATTATCCATTTACCATTAAGAAATCCATCTTTATAACTAGCTATAGTGAAAATGGATTCGTCATCATAATAATCTAATATCTCACCATTTCCATTTTTAAAAGAACCTTTATCAATTGAAATACCATTAGTTCTAAAATAATCCGAAACGTATAATAATTTACCATTTAAATATTTTTCTTCTTGTTTAATATTCCCATTTGAATAAAACCTTCCCCATAAACCATCTCTTAAACCAATCTTAAAACTTCCAATTTCATCAAGATCCCCTGAACTATTATAAAAAAACCACTGACCAGTTTTAAAGCCACCTTTAAAACTTCCTTCTGATAATACCATTCCAAACTCATGAAAATATTTCCATTCACCGTCTTGCAAATCATTACTATAATTTCCAATTGAATATAAATTTCCATCTTCTCTAAAAGTTGCCCATAAACCTGACTTTAAACCAAAACTAAATTTTCCTTCAACACTTAGCAATCCATTTGGTAAGTACTCATAGTAGATACTATCTAAAAAATCATTTTTGTAAAAATATTTTTTAGATAGTATTTTGTTTGGATAAAATTCTTGAAATAAACCATTTTTTATCCCTAAAGTATAATTTTCTGATTTTTGAATATTCCCATTATCATAAAAATATTCCCATTTTGAATTAGCTAAGTCATCTTTATATCTTTTTCTAAAAGATACTTTATTCCAAATATTAATTTCTTCCCAAATACTGTCTTTTTTACCAAAACTATAGTAACCTTCAAGAGCAATTTTTTCATTATAAAAAAATTCTAAATACCTGCCATCTAATTTATTATTAACATAATTAGCTTCAGATACCTTTTTACCAAATTGATCATAAGTAATAAAAAAACCATGAAGATCTCCCTTATAGTTATAATTTGATACTTGTTTTATTTTACCACTTGGATAATAGTAATTCCATTGTTTATATCGTTTACCTTCTAAAAGTTCCCCTTCTCTTTCTATTAATCCATCCAAATAATAAGATCTCCAGATTTTAATCTGTTTATTATCACTAAAATATCCAACAGTTTTAACTTGACCATTTATATGATATTCAACGAAAATACCATCAAGATTTCCATCAAGATTATAATTATAATTAGATAGTAAGCTTCCACTTTCAAAAAATAAATACCATTTACCTACAGGCTTAATACCATCGAATTGCCCTTTAATTCTAATATTTCCTAATGAATCTTTTGAGATGTATGAGCCATCTTGATCTTTATTTCCTTTTTTATATATACTTATTAAATAAGTATCATTGATTGGAATAAATAGTTTTTGAGAATAAGAAAAAGTTGGTACAATAAAAAATATAAAAAATATTATTTTTAATAATCTCCTAATTACTATATAAAAAAAATTATTTACCATTTTATCAATGCAGAAGCCCAAGTAAAACCACTCCCAAAAGCAGCTAAGCAAAGTAAATCTCCCTTTTTTAATTTTTTATTTAATAATGCTTCTTTTAAAGCAATAGGAATCGAAGCAGCTGTAGTATTACCATATTTCATAATATTATTATATACTTTATCATTTGATAAACTCAAACGGTTTTGAATAAATTGACTAATTCTTAAATTTGCTTGATGAGGAATTAATAATGATATATCTTCTTTAGATAAATTATTATGATTTAATGCTTCCATAATAACTTCTTCAAATCTTAATACTGCATGTTTAAAAACAAAATTACCATTCATATACGGAAAATAACTAGATCTATCCTCATCCTTATCATCAATTATTTTATCAATCCAATGATTAGTAGATGGATTTTTTACAATAAGTTCTTCTGCATATTTACCTTCTGAATGTAAATGAGTTGATAATATTCCAGAATTAGAATTTTGATTTGCTTGAACAATCACTGCTCCAGCTCCATCACCAAAAATTACAGAAACACCTCTTCCTCTAGGTGTTTTATCTAATCCACCAGAGTGAACTTCACTTCCTACAACTAAGATATTTTTATACATTCCGGATTTAATATATTGATCAGCTACTGATAAAGCATAAATAAATCCTGAACATTGATTTCTTATATCTAAAGCTCCAATTTCTTTTATTTTTAAATTTCTTTGTAATAAAACACCTGAACCAGGAAAATAATAATCAGGACTTAGTGTCGCAAAAATTATAAAATCAATATCATCCTTACTAATATTTGCATCTAACAATGCATCTTCTGAAGCATATGTACCCATCAAAGATGTAGATAATTTACTACCCTTTTTAACCCACCTCCTCTCTTCAATCCCAGTTCTTTCCTTAATCCAATTATCACTTGTATTCATTTTAAATTCTAAATCTGAGTTAGAAACAACATTATTAGGTAAATAATAACCAACACCAATAATTTCAGATTTTATCATAGTTAAAAATAGTTTATTTACACTTAATCAAAAAGAGAATAGTTTCCATATTGATTAATACTTTTTCTTGGTTCAATCAATGAACCATTATTTAGATTCTCATTTTGAAAATATGGGGATACAACATAATATTTAAAATCTTCAATTTTAAGATTAGAAAGAAATGGTGAAATTTTATTTATTGAATTTTTTTTATCAAACCATATATCAAAATATCTCATGTCAAAAACCAATGGTAATTTGGTTGTAAAAGATTTCCAATCTTTTGTTGCCTTGGAAGTTAAAAAAGAAAAATAATAAAAATTATTACCTGAAAAATCTTCATACTTTTCTCTAATACCCGCACAATATATTAATTTGTCTTTTGTAAGCTTAAAGTAATAGGGTATTTTTTCTGATTTATTTATCTTCTTCCAAAAATAAAAACCATCACAGGGTATTAAGCACCTATCAAATTTAAATGAATTAAAAAGCATGTTACTTTTCTTTATTTTTGAAAAATCAACATTAATTAGTCTTAATGCAGGAGGTTTATTTTTTGTTATATCTTTAGTTGAACCCCAGTATACATAAGAAATTTTTTTACTTTCATTAAATGTTATAATGGGTAACTTTTGAGTTGGACTAGCATTAAAGTTTGTTTTAATAACTTCACTCTTTGAATCAAAAGAATTTAATATATAAGAGGTATTAATAAGAGTATATCTATCAATCATTTATTAAAAGTAATAATTTTCTTTAGTTAAATCCATTAAATAAAAATTTGGAATTAAATTTGAAGGAAATTAATGAATATGGCTGAAATAATCAGAATGCCTAAAATGAGTGACACTATGGAAGAAGGTGTTATTTCTAATTGGCTTAAAAAGGTAGGTGATGAAATTAAATCTGGAGATATTCTAGCTGAAGTTGAGACAGATAAGGCAACAATGGAACTAGAATCATATGATGATGGACATTTATTACATATAGGTGTTAAAAATGGAGACTCAGTTCCAGTTGATGGTGTAATTGCCATAATTGGTGAAAAAAGTGAAGACATTAAAAATATCCTAAATGGAATAAGTTCAGAAAAAAAAGAGGTTAAAAAAGAGATTAAAGAAGAGGTTAAAGAAAAAAAAAATATTTCAACTGAATCTATAAAACTTCCTGAAATTGATTATTTATTGAATGATGAAAGATTAAAAGCTTCTCCATTAGCAAAAAAAATTGCAGAAGATAAAGGAATAAATCTTAAAAATATTAAAGGCACAGGAGATGGTGGCAGAATTATTAAAAGAGATATTGAAGATATTAATGAAAGCTCTACCACTCAAGATTTACCTTCAATTAATTTACCTAAAATTATAAGTGAAGAATCTTATAATGAAGTTCCTGTAAGTCAAATGAGAAAAATCATTTCCAAAAGACTAGCCGAAAGTAAATTTACAGCTCCTCATTTCTATTTAACAATGGAAATAAATATGGATAATTGCATTGAAGGAAGGAAAAAAATCAATGAAACATCAGATATTAAAATATCCTTTAATGATATAATACTTAAAGCATCAGCTGCTGCACTAAGAAAACATCCAATGGTTAACTCAAGCTATTTAGGTGATAAAATAAGAACAAATCATCATATTCACATTGGAGTTGCAGTTGCAGTAGAGGATGGTTTACTAGTACCAGTTATTAGATTTGCTGATAATAAATCTTTATCTCATATTTCTTTAGAAGTAAAAGATTTAGCCAATAAGGCTAAAAATAAAAAATTACAACCTAGTGATTGGGAAGGAAATACATTTACGATATCCAATTTAGGAATGTTTGGAATAGATGAATTCACGGCAATTATTAATCCAAATGATTCTTGTATTCTAGCAGTTGGTGGAATTAAAAATACACCAATAATTAAAAATGGTGAAATTGTACCAGGAAATATTATGAAAGTAACTCTTTCTTGTGATCATAGAATTGTGGATGGAGCTATGGGATCATTATTTTTAAAAACACTTAAAGAATTAATTGAAGACCCTATAAAAATTTTAGTATAATATGAAAAAAATGAAATCTACAACTGTTTGTGCAGTACTAAGTCATAATAAAATAGCAATTGGTGCAGATGGTCAAGCTACAATGGGAAATACTATTGCTAAAAGTAATGTAAAAAAGATCAGAATTCTTCAAGATGGAAAAATACTTGCAGGGTTTGCTGGATCAACCGCTGATGCCTTCACATTAATAGATCGATTTGAAGAAAAATTAAATAAGTATGGTGGAAATATGAAAAGATCAGCAATTGAATTAGCTAAAGACTGGAGAATGGATAGGTATCTTAGAAGACTTGAAGCAATGATGATAATTGCTAATAAATCTCAAATATTAATTGTTTCAGGGACTGGAGATGTACTTGAGCCCGATAATGGAATAGCAACTATTGGTTCTGGAAGTATGTATGCACAAGCTGCCGCAATTGCTTTAAAAGAAAATAATCCTAAATTAACTGCAGAAGAAATTGTAAAAAAAAGCCTCACAATTGCTGCAGATATTTGCATTTACACAAATCATAATATAATTATTGAAAAAATAGGATAATTATTATTCTATAATTCCCTAATCCAAATATTTCTATAGCTTACAAGATTACTATGATCCTGAAGTTTAATAGGTAATCTAGATGGGTGAGCCTTATATTCTGGATATCCAATATATTTTACATATCCCTGAATCTGAACATTATTTTGAACTAATACTCCATTATGAAATACTGTTAAATATGCGTGTTTAATTAATTTACCATCATCACTAAATACGGGTGAATTAAATATAATATCATAAATCTGCCACTCACCAGGTTCTTTTGATGCGTTTACAAGAGGAATGTGTTGCTTATATACACTTGCTGCCTGTCCATTTGCATATGTTCTGTTATTGTAGGAATCAAGAACTTGAACTTCATAACCCGTATCACCGAGTTTTGTATTTTCCATAAAATATACTCCACTATTTCCCCTACCTTGACCCTCACTCTCAATTATGGAAGGACTCATCCATTCAACATGTAGCTGACAACTACCAAAAGATTGTTTAGTTAAAATATCTCCTGAACCAGGTTTAACAGTAAAATACCCATCCTGTACAAACCATTTAGCATCCTCTCCAGTTTTATGAACCCAACTATCCAAATTGGAACCATCGAACAATACAATTGCATCTGAAGGAGCTTCTCTATTAGTATTACCTGGTGTAATAACCATTGGTTCAGGCTCCCAAATTTCAGTTATTTTCCATATTTCCCCTTTTAGTTTACTCAAATCCTGTTGAGCAATAAGATTGAATGGAATAATTAAAATTGAAAATATTCCAATAAAAATTAATAAATTTTTAAATAGTTTCATTTTTTTTATTTAGTTAATAATAAGTTTTTCTTCTGAAGAATTCTCTCCTTGGATAATTACTATACGATAATCACCTTTTTTAAGGTATGTAATTCCATTATCAGTTGTACTCTTTTTCTTAGTATCAACTGAAAGATCATAATTAATAAAATTCAAGCCCTTGTTAGCATCAATATCTATCGATTTCTTAATTTCATCATCTTTATAAATTATAATTTCTGTTTTTCCTTCAAATTTAGCATAAAATACCAATCCTAAATTAGGAGTTAAATAATTTGATCCCCATCCACTGCTTCCCCATCGTGTATTAAATTTTACTTTATCTGCCTCGAAAAAATGTAGATTTTTTGTTAAAATTTTTTCATTAAGCATTTGCAGATGTTTAACACTAGCAACATAAATTGATCTTCCATGAGTCCCTACAACAAGATCTCTTTCTCTTGGATGTACCACTAAATCATGAACTGGTGAATTAGAAAGACCTGAACTGAAAGCAAAAAATTTATTTCCATAATCTAATGAAGCATAGACTCCATGATCAGTTCCCACATAAACCAATTTTTCATTTTCAAGATCTTCTATAATGACGTTTACAGGTTCATTTGGTAGATTGTGACCTATCTTACTCCAGTTTGTTCCATAATCATCTGAAACATATATCATCGCATCGAAATTATCCCATCTATAACCATTTAGAGATAAATAAACTCTACCCTCTTTAAATTTTGAAGGATATATTCCACTTACCCACATTTGTGTAGGTAAATAACTACTAATATTTTTCCATGAAAAACCACCATCTTTTGAAACATGAACTAAACCATCATCACTTCCAACATAAATTAACCCGTACTTTAATTCAGATTCAATAATAGTAGTTAAAGTTCCATAACTCACATTACCTTTAATACCACCATTTGTAAGATCATCAGACAAGGTTTCAAAATTATTTCCTTGATCCAAAGACCTGTGAAATTTATTAGATCCCATATAAAGAATGTCTTGATTATGCCTAGATAAATAAATTGGTGTTTCCCAATTCCATCTATATGGTCTCTCTCCTAACTTATGACTTGGAGTAATTCTTTTTCTCTCTCCTGTTCTAGTATTTATTCTAGCATAATTACCAAACTGCGAACCCGTGTAAACTGTCTCATTATCTCTAAAATCTATCTCTGTTTGCATGCCATCTCCTCCAAAAATAGATTTCCAAGGATATTGACCTGAACTATGCCATCTTAAACTTGACTCATAATTTGATGGTCCCATCCAAACACCATTATCTTGAAAACCTCCATAAACATTATATGGATCATTCATATCAATATTTATATCATAAAATTGACCTACAGAAGTACTATTATGTTTCATCCAATTCTTACCATCATCATATGAAATATTCAAACCACCATCATTACCTGCTATAAGATGACCTGATCTATTAGGGTTTACCCACAAAGCTTGATGATCACCATGCATATTATCAAAGTCAATAGACTCCCATGTCTTTCCAAAATCAATTGATTTCAAAAGAGGAACACCCAATACATATAATTTTGCTGGATCTTGAGGATCCACCCTAATTTCTCCAAAATAATAACCATAAGAGAAATAGAGATTACTTAACTCATCCTCCTCATTTACTTTCTTCCATGTTACTCCAGAATCTTTAGAAGAATAAACTTCAGCGCCTATTACTGGAGTTTCATAAAGCAAACTATTTGAATCCTCTAAAAATTCAACTAGAGAAATTGGATCAATTCTCCCTTCTGTGACTAATTTTTTTATTTTATCAGATTTGTATTCAGAAGGAAATCTATTTGATCTCAGAAAATTATTTAATTTTTCATCAGATAATTTTAGAAAATCACTAATTGAAATATCTCTCAACATATCTTTAGTAAGATCATCATTCTTTTGTTCAGATGGAGTAAAAGCTTTCCTATCCTGATTATCTAAGATTGCATATATAATATTTGGATTTGATTTCGATATATCTAACCCAATTCTACCTGTTCCTTCTGTATCAGGAAATCCACTTGATCCACCCGATATCTCTTTCCAATTTTCACCACCATCAGTTGATTTAAATATGCCAGATCCAAATCCAGAACCATCAAAATTCCAAGCCATTCTTTCTCTCTCCCACATTGATAGATAGAGAATATCAGGATTAGATGGGTCAATGACTAAATCAATTGCACCTGTCATATCATTGATAAAAAGAGTATTTCTCCATGTAACCCCTCCATCTGTTGTCTTATACAAACCTCTATCCTTATTTGAAGAATATAAATGACCTAATGAAGCCACCCATATAATATTATTATCTTCTGGATGAATTATAATTCTACCTATATGATGAGATTCTTTTAATCCTATATGAATCCAATCTTTTCCTCCATTAGAAGATTTATAAATCCCATTTCCAGAATAAGAAGATCTACTTGAATTCTTTTCACCTGTACCTATATAGATTATATCCTTTTCCCAATCAACCTCAATATCTCCTATTGTCATCACCATCTGATTATCAAAAATGGGATTAAAGCTATTTCCATTATTTGTGGTTTCCCATAATCCCCCAGAGGCATATGCAACATAAAAATGAGATGGATCTTTTGGATTAACTGACAAATCAGTTACTCTCCCACTCATAACTGTAGGACCTATATTCCTGAAACTAATATTTTTTACTATAGAATTTTCTTCTAATTGAACTCTATTTAAATATCCTTTAAATCTATCTTCAGTAGATGTAGATAAGGGATAATTAGGTTTTTTATTCTTCTTTTGAGAGTAAGCATCATTTACAAAAAATAATACTAATAATAATTTTAATATTTTAATCATTGGATTAGGTTTGAATTTATTGTTTATTTAACATTTAATTTAAAAAAAAAATTGCAATTATTCTATTTATCAAATATAAATTCATGTAAGCTATCAGGGGATGAATTTATTCATTGCATTAAAGTTTTAAGAAAAAAAATTAATGATCTAATAAATATAACTGATGGAAAAGGAAATATATTCTCAGCAAAAATTAATGGTATAGATAAAAATACATGTTCGATTAATATAATTTCAAATATAAAGAAGCTTAAAAAAGACAAGAATCTTCATATAGTTATTGCACCAACTAAGAGTTTTAATAGAATGGAATGGATGGTTGAAAAACTTACTGAAATAGGAGTCAGAGAAATTTCTTTTATTTATTCAAAAAATTCTGAAAGAAAAAAAATTAAATTAGATAGACTTGAAAAAAAAGCTATTTCAGCAATGAAGCAATGTAATTCTGCTTTCAAGCCAATTATCAATGATATTGTTTCATTTAACGATTTTATAAAGAAAAAATTGGATTACAAAGAAAAATTTATAGCTCAGATTAAAGCTAAAAAGCTATTAAAAAACTCTCTGAATGATTTAAAAAAGTCAATATTAATTATTGGTCCAGAAGGTGATTTTAACGATAATGAAATTAAAATTGCACAGTCGATGGATTTTGATTTAGTGTCTTTAGGAAATAATGTTCTAAGAACAGAAACTGCAGCAATAGTATCTTGCTCAACCATAATTTATTTTTAACAAATTATTTTATCGTCAAAACTTAATTTATTAAAAGAAAAAAATAAGTACTATTAATTAAAAAAGAACCCACTTGGGTCCTTTTTTAATTTGATAAAATCTTAGATTTAATAAAACTATGTGATTCGCCTGGGCCTCGAACCCAGGACCCCATCCTTAAAAGGGATGTGCTCTACCAACTGAGCTAGCGAATCAATTAATGACGCTAAGTGCGCAAAAGTAAAAAATGTTATTGAAATTACAATAGTGTGAATTAATAATTTCAAAATTGTTAAATTATAAAATGAAAAAAAACACATATCTAATAATTCTATTTTTAACTTTTTCTATTAAATTATTTTCTCAACAACCAGATTCACCTCTTGTAAATTCATATCAAGAACACTTGGATTTAAAAAAAAAGAGCTACTTAAACCTTGAATGGATTAGTTTAGGGCCTGTTTTAAATTCAGCTAGAGTTGAAGCCATTCAAGTAGATGAAAAAAATCCAGGGATAATGTATGTAGCTTTTGGGTCTGGGAATTTATGGAAAACTACTAATAATGGTATATCATGGAAACCAATATTTAATGATGTTCCCTCACTTGGTATTGGAGATATTGCTCTTTCACCATCTAATCCAGATATAATCTATTTAGGAACTGGGGAAAGTTTAAAAAAAGCAAGAAATTTTACAATGCCTGGAACTGGGATATATAAATCAGTAGATGCAGGTGAGACTTGGACCCATATGGGATTAAATGATTCATGGCATATAGGTGAAATATCTATCCATCCAAAAAATCCTGATATAGTTTTTGTTAGTGTACTTGGACATTTTTGGACCTCAAATGAAAATAGAGGAGTTTACAGAACAATAAATGGTGGAAAAAGTTGGGAAAAAATTTTATATATCAACGAAAACACTGGCTCGATTGATATAGTTATTTCGCCCTCTGAGCCTAATATAGTCTATGCCTCAATGTGGGAAAATTACCCTTCAATAAGTGGAAAAAATAGCGGAGTATATAAAAGTATAGACAGCGGAAAAAATTGGAAAAAAATAAATAATGGATTGCCATCTGGAAATAAAACAGGAAGAATTGGTTTAGCAGTATCATACTCTAATTCTAATAAAATATATGCTTTAGTAGATAATTTAGCAAATAAAAAAAATAATGCAGCAGAAGTATATTCATCAATTGATGGGGGTGAAAATTGGAAAAAAACTCATAAGGATAAATTATTAATATTCCCAGGAATAGGATGGTATTTTGCTGATATTTATGTAAGTCCAAGTAATGATAATGAAGTTTATGCATTGGGTGTAAGAACTGCAAAAAGTTCTGATGGAGGTAAAAACTTTGAAAATATAAGAGGTGATGTCAAAAGATTAAATCCTAGTGCAGCAAAAGGTCTTCATCTTGACAATTGTGAATTATGGATAAATCCATTGAATGATAATCATATTGCCCTAGGAAATGATGGTGGTTTATTTGTAAGTTATGATAAAGGAAAATCTTGGCTCCACTATAATAATATTCCAGTTGGAGAGTTTTATGATATTGAAATAGATAACCAAGAACCATATAATATTTATGGAGGAACTCAGGATAATGCAACAGTATATGGACCAGCTATAGAATGGAATAATTTATATACAGATAAGTGGAAATATTTATGGATAGATGCATGGGATGGAGGTGATGGATGCATAACTCAAGTTGATCCATCTAACCCTAATACAGTTTATTTTAGTATGCAAAACGGAGCTATTAGAAGAAAAGATATGATTAAAGATTATTCTTTATCTATTAAACCTACTTTACCAGACCACATAAATGATAATTTAAATTATAATTTTATTACACCATACTTTATTTCAGAACATGATCATAAAACATTATATCATGCAGGAAACTACGTTTTTAAATCTGAGAATAGAGGTGATACCTGGAAATTAATCAGTGATAATCTTTCTACATCAGAATTTAAAAATAAAATTTCTTTTTCAGCAGGAGCAATAGCTGAATCTCCTATTGAGAAAGGAGTTATATATTATGGTTCTGATAAAGGTTCATTTTGGGTTACTAAAAATGATGGAGAGTCTTGGAAAGAAGAATCAAAAAATATTCAAAATAATTATATAAGAAGTATTTCTCCATCAAAATTTAAAAATTCAAGAGTTTATATGTCTATGACAGGAATAAACTATGACGATTTGAGTAATTATATATATTCATCTGAAAATTATGGAAAAAAATGGAAAAAAATATCTTCAAATCTTCCAAATGAATCAGTAAATATCGTAATAGAAGACAATAAATTTGAAAATATAATTTATGCTGGTATGTACAGAGGTGTTTATATCTCATTAGATAAAGGTTTAAATTGGATGGTTTTAGGAAATAATTTACCTACAGCAAGTGTTTCGGATATAGAGATACATAATGGTTCAAATGATATGATAATATCTACTCATGGTAGAGGTATTTACAAAATAAACTTGAATCCAATTCATAACTACTTCTTAAATAAAGATTTTCTAAAAACAGACAAATTATTAAATATTGAAAATGGAATTTTGCCAAAATTCAATGATACGCATAAAGAAGCTATAATTGATACATACGAAAAGTTACCTATCACGTTTTACTTAAATGAAAGCAAAGATTATAGTCTTAAAATAAGTAATAAAAATAAAATAATATGGGAATTAAATTCAAATGGAAATTATGGGATAAATCAATATAGATGGGATCTGATTATTAACTCAGTTAATAACCAAAGTCCATATTTTATTCATTTTAATGAATATATCTTACCTGGAGAATATAAAATGATTCTCAAAACTAAAGATTCAACTACAAAAAAGATTTTTAATATATATGAAAAATAAAATTCACAGGATTAGTTTAATAATTATAGGGTCAATTCTATTTTCAGGAAATATTTTTTCTAATGATATTAATTTAAAAAAAGCTGACTCCTTATTTAATCTAAAAATTTATACTGAAGCTAAAGTAATTTATGATAGTCTCTTTTATAAAAAAAAAATGTATTCAGAAAGTATGCTTTTAAAAATGGCTTTAATTGAAGAAGGTTTAGAAAACTATGAAAAATCAATTTATTATTTATCAGAATATCAATCAATTAAAAAAAACGAATCAACAGAAGATAGAATTCTAAAAATTGCAGATAATTATAATCTGGAAGGTTATAAAAAAAATGATTTTGAATATTTACAAAATAATTTTCAAAAAAATAGATATCTAATAATAATGAGCTTTTTAATTTCAATAATATTAATTTTTACATTTAATATTATTAGAATATTAAAAAATAAAAAAAATCCTATTCTAAAAACACTTTTCTACACTTTAATTATACTACTTATAATTATAATCAACATTAATTTACCAAAATATGGGATTGTTTATTTTGAAAATACATTTATAATGGAAGAACCATCTTCAGGTTCAGATGTTTATAAACTAGTAAAAAAAGGAGATAAATTAAAAATTACAAATGAAATTAGTGTGTGGTATGAAATTAAAATAAATAATAAAAAAAGGTATGTTAGAAAAAAAAATATTAAAATAATAAATTAATAATCTTTTAAAAGAGACTCATTTTCATTTAAAATTTCTTTGTAGGAAAGATTATCTGCAAGTTTAGGAAACCAATTTTTTATTAGATGAGCTAACTTACCTCTAAAAGTAAAAATCAAATCTCTTTTTTTAGATTTAAAACCATTAAAAATCTTATTAGCTACTTCTTCAGATGACATCATTTTCTTATTATCTCTAGATGATTTACCTTCTTTTAAACCATTACTTGATAAAGTATTTTTTCTAAAATTACTCACAACATATCCTGGAGAAGCAACCATTACATGGACACCTTTATTTCTTAATTCTAATCGTAGAGAATCAAAAAATCCTTGCATAGCATGTTTAGAAGATACATATGCAGAACGTGTAGGTGTTGCTATAAAGCCATTTAATGATGAAATAGCAATAATTGAACCTTTAGATTTTATAAGATAAGGAATGGAATATTTAGCAAGATAAACTGAACCAAAAAAATTTATTTTAAATAATTTTTCAAATACATTTAAATCAATATTTTGAAATATAGATCTAACTGAAATTCCAGCATTACATATTAGAACATCAATTTGACCAAAATTAGAAACAGCCATATTAATCATTTTCTTAATATCCTCATGTTTAGAAACATCGTGTGATATATAAGAGCACATAACACCATTACTTTTAACATTAGAAGTTACACTTTCCAACCTTTGTTTATTTGTACCTCCTATTAATATATTATAACCTTCTTTTGAAAATTTGTATGCTAGTGCCTCACCAATACCTGATGAACCTCCCGTTATTACAGCAACTTTATTTTTCATGATATTAATATAATTTATAAAAATAGTTTATTTTAGTGTTAATAAACAACAATTAAAATGATAGCCGATATTATTAATGAATTAGGTGAAAATAGAGAAAGCTATTTTAATGCCGGATCACCTCCAATTTTCTCAACCTCTAATTTTTTGTTTGAAAAAGTAGATGATATGAGAGATGCTATGGTTGCAAGTAATGATAAACCATTTTATACTCGTGGTCATAATCCAACTACAAGAATATTAGAGAAAAAAATTGCAGCTCTTGAAAATACTGAATCAGCAATTGCTGTAAGTAGTGGTATGGGAGCAGTAGCTATAGGAATTTTATCACAATTAAAAAGTGGTGACCACATGATATGTATTAAAAAACCATATGTTGGAACTGATAAATTTACTAACCAAATTCTACCGAAATTTAGTATTGAAGTTACATTTATAAAAGGAAAAAATATTGATGAATTTAAAAATTCTATAAAAAAAAATACTAAACTAATTTATTTAGAAAGTCCAAACTCATGGACTTATGAAATGCAAGATTTAAAAAAAATAAGTGTTTTAGCAAAAGAAAAAAACATTATAACTGCAATTGATAACAGCTATTCATCACCTATAAATTGTAATCCTAGTAAATGGGGCATTGATATTATAATTCACTCAGCAACAAAATATATTGGAGGTCACTCTAATGCAATGGGCGGAATTATATGTAGTTCAAAAAAAATAATAGATATAATTTATGAATGTGAATATACTTTGCTAGGAAATGTTATGTCACCATTTAATTCATGGATTTTTTTAAATGGACTTAGAACTTTAAAATTAAGAATGAAACAAATAAGTATATCTACACCTAAAATTGTTAAATTTTTAGAAAATCATCCAAAAGTTAATAAAGTAATCTATCCACATAGTAAGAATTTTAATCAAAAAGATCTTGTAAAAAAATATCTAAAACATCCTTGTGGGCAATTCTCTATTCAATTAAAAAGTGAAAGTAAAAAAGAAATAGAATCTTTTTGCAATAAACTTCACCACTTTAAAATGGCATGTTCATGGGGAGGATATGAATCATTAATTTTTCCAGAAATAGCTAGATATGATTCTTCAAGTGAATATTATAATGACACAAAGTTTTTAGCAATAAATTTTATCAGATTTTATGTGGGATTAGAAGATGATAAAATGCTCATAGAAGACTTAAAAAACGCTCTTAGTTAGATCGAACTATTCTACCATCTTTAATTACTAAATTAATATTTTGAAGTAAAGATATATGTTTTAAAACATCACCTTTAACAGCAATAATATCTGCTTTTTTACCTGGTGTTATTGTACCTACTTTATTGGAAACACCCATCCATAAAGAAGGCCAATAGGTAGCAGATCTAATAGCATACATTGGATCAATATCCAATTCATTTACCCAGATATCCAATTCATTCCAAGTGGATTGACTATGAAAAGTTAAAGGAACACCACTATCAGTACCAACCATTAAGACAACACCAGCTTCTAATAATTGATGAATTTTCGTTTTTAATGTAGGTCTTCTTATAGGAGTTAATTGGTAGTAAGGAAGTCTATCAGGGTGCTTAAAAGAATTCTTTATATCATTTATTATTGAATCAGGTAAACCAGTATGCCATGAGTTATTATCTAAAGATTCCATATTATCCCTTATATACTCATAATTAAAAAGTGGAGTCACTGTTGGTGTCCAAAATAATGGTCCTAGATTCATCTTAGCAGTTCTCTCTTTAATCATATTCATAACATCCTCTGGATATTTTGGTGCGCTAGATAAACCTGTATGTTCAAAATTATCTACATTATATTTTATTCCTCTTCTAATTTCTTCAGGTCTATGAGAATGAGCAACTACTTTTAAATTTAATTTATGAGCTTCATCTACAATTGCTTCAACTTCTTTTAATGTCATTTCATCCTGATCAATTAATTTTATAAAATCAACTCCTGCCCTATGTAATTTTCTTATTTTTTTTCTAGCATCATCTTCACCATCTACTCCCCATCTATATAACTCAGTATTAGGATATGGTTTGTGTTGGATAAAAGGTCCAGATACATATAAATTAGGTCCTTCAATTGATCCATTTCTAATATCTTCTCTAACCTGAATTGCATCATCTAATGCTGAACCACAATCCCTAGCACTTGTAATACCAGCTAATAATAATTGTTTTGCAGATGAAGGCATAATAACATCTTTAAACATGTTAGAATAAGTTCCATGCCAATGTGAATAATCAGTATGACCATTTATATTTAGATGGACATGCATATCCCATAATCCAGGCAAAATAGACATTCCTTCAGTTGAAATAATTTCAGCATCTTTAGGTATTGGTAAGTTATTAACACTACCAACAGCTTTTATTATATCATCTTCAATAATAATTACACTATTCTGTATCGGAATAGATCCATAACCATCAATTAATGTTCCCCCAACTAATGCTTTTAAATTACTCGAATAAGAAAAATATGAGAATAGGAAAAAAAATAAAATAAAATTTTTTTTCATTTTGGAAATTATTTAAAAATTGAAATAGTCCCTTTATATTCTGAAATTGTATACTTTATAAAGTAATAATATACTCCAGGGGATAAACCACTACCATCCCATTCAAAATTCATATCTGAAGAGTTATATACCTCTATTCCAGTTCTATCAACAAAAGATATATATTCAAAATTATCATCACAAGCATCTATAGGTAGGTTTTGAGAAGGATCTAATAAACCAGATAGAGTATAAGTATCATTAATGCCATCTCCATTAGGACTAAATGCATTAGGAGGAGTGAATCCAAATTCATCTATATTTGGTTTTCTGACTAAAAATTTAATTTGTTTTGTGGATGTAGAAAAATATGGACAACTATTATCAGTTACTCTAAAAGTTAAATTATATCCTTTAGTTGAAAAATCAGAAGCTAAAGATTCACAATTAGGAAACCATCTTAATTTACTTGAAACTTCTCCAGTTCCAGAAGATGATGCAAATGAGAATTCTCCAGGCAAAGCATCGGAAACTAACTCTAATAGTATTAAATCATTATCAGAATCAGTAGCAATAATATCTTCCTCAAAAAATCTATTTACAACAATTTCATATTCATTATCATTATTTATTATGGGTTTAGAATTATCCTTAATATTAATATTGATTACAAGTTGAATTGTATCAGCATTAGCATCTTGACAAAAATCAACATCCTCAGTTATAAAGTTAATCTTATATTGATTAGTTCCATCATATGGAAAATTAATACATTCAAAGTCTACTAAAAATTTACCTTCTACATGCCCCATTAAAGGACTATTAGCTATAAAACTTGCATTAATATCTGGTAAATTAAAATCAATAGCTTCAGCAACTAAAGTTAAAGTATCATTATCAGCATCATCAGCAAAAATATCTAAAGAGTAAGACCCAGTTAAATTAGTTTCTATTACAATAATAGAAAAATTTGATCTATTATTAACACTATCAGTAATTGGTTCACTGGCAGTAATTATAGGGTCTGAATTATCTGGTAAATTAACAGTTAAATCATAAAAAATTGTATCTTGATTTTGTATGCCACAAGTATCCAAATCATCAACAACTATTCCTAATAGAAAATTCTTTTTTTGAGCATAGTCAAATTGAAGACAATTAGTATCGAAATTCAGTTGGCTTTTTATAGATCCTGCATTACTTTCAGATTTTGTAAATGAAATTCCATAATCTTCAATTTTCCATTCTGGTTTTTCAGGGATTGTAAAAATATTTAAAGAAAGACTATCTAAATCAGGATCAACACCATTTATAATTGTTGTAAACTGTTCATTCATGTTGACAGTTACTTTATTTGTATCTTCTTGATTAACAAAATAAGGATCTTTATTAGTTGGAGGCTCAACTATAATTGTAATTCTAACTGTATCTCTTTGTGGTAATGGACATGCATCATCAGCAGCAATAAGGTCTATAATGTATGGCTCATTTAAAACATATGGACAATCTGAAACACAAACTTCTACTTTTAAAGTATCTCCAGAATTATTTATAATTCCATCACTAAATGAAAAAATACCTCCTAAAGAATTGCTATCAAAATTTACCCCTTCAGCATTTAACGTGACATTAGTCCCTGCAGCATCGGTAACAAATAAATCAAAACATTTTGGGACAGATGCAACAAAAATAATTGTATCATCTTCCTTATAAAAATCATCTTTACCAGGCACTTTTACTAATGCTTCAGGTGGATCAGGTGGATCACAACCATCAACAACAAGCATCTGAAAATCTCTTCGAGCTTCTCCAATAATTACACCATCTCTATACTCTTCTGCCTTAACAGAAAAAACATATAACCCAACTTCTTCTGGAGTAACAGTAATAAAACCATCTGTTGAAATCATTAGACTAGGATCCCCTTTAACCATATTATTAACATCATAGCCTTCAGCAAAATTTACTATAGGATGAGGTGGGGGTTGAGATGGTGGGACTGCATTTATTCCTGCATTATTGTCTTGACTATCATCTAAAGGTGCTGCTAGAGAGTAAATAATTGAATCTCCATCATCATCAGTACCTGCAAAATCAATATAAAATAATTGATTAACACAAGCATAATCACTTAGTGGAGGAAATAGTCTAGGTGAAGAATTAATAAAAGGTTGACCATCCTTAATTACAGGAGGAAAATGCAATGTATAAGTCATTCCATTCCATCCTGGATCTATTAAATTATTTGTTGACCAATTTCTACAACATCTTTCCCATACAATATCATAACCTAAAGGATCATTATATAATTCAGGATCAAGAGTAATTTCATGAGAGTATACAACTTTAAGTGTACATAAAAATCCAAGTGCACAATCAGGATTTGTATAAGGAACAAACTCCTGTTCAGTAACTGAAAATGTATTTTCTGTCATTAGTTGACCATCAGATCTTCTAAATATTGTATAAGTCACAAAAGAATCAGGTCCAGGATTTTCAGTTTGCGCACAATCAAAATATTGAATTAAACTAACTTCATATCTAAACTCCCCAGGACTTCCAACAGATTTCATAACGATTTCACCACCAACTATATGATTAGCTAAAACAATATTTGGAAAAAAGAAAATAATAAAAATAAAGATTTTTAAAAATTGCATTTTTTAAATTTGATATAAATATAAATTAAGTTTTGGATGATATGGAAAAAAATAGAAATGATTTAAATGAAAAATATATAGGAAATATTACTTCTGACTTTATAAAAGTCTCTGACCATTTAAAAATAGTATGTTCAAAAATTATAAATAAAAAATTTTCAAAATACCCAATTATAATTATGTCAAGAAAACCTATTTCATTAGGAACTCTATTTATAGATAATGATGAATTAATGAACAACAATTGGAAATACTATGCATCCTATTTAGAAATTCTCATTGAAAATAAAATAATTAATCAAATCAAAGAATTTAAAAAAAAATATAAAAAATCAGATGAATTTTGTTGTCTTCTAGTAATATTAAATAATAATTCAAAGATAATTTTTATACCTTATCCAGAAGATTAAGTTAAATTAGTATCATGGAAAATATATTCAGTCCAGACAATTATAATTTTCTAATTAATGCAACAATTGAATTTGTTCCTAAAATTATCCTTGGAATTATATTCCTTTTTGTTGGTCTTAGAATTATAAAAAAAATATTAGATGTTTTAGAAAATTTTTTAAATACTAAAAATATTGACGAATCTTTAGTTCCATTTTTTAAATCATTACTATCAATAACTCTTCGTATAGCTCTCATTATTTCTGTATTATCAATGATAGGTGTAGAAATGACTTCTTTTCTTGCAATTTTAGGAGCAGCAGGATTAGCTATTGGATTAGCTTTAAAAGATACACTACAAAATTTTGCGGCAGGAGTTATGATATTATTTTTTAAACCTTTTAAGATAGGTGATTTTATAGAGTATGAAGGAACAAGAGGTACTGTTAAAGAAATTCAGATTTTTAATTCCATTTTAACTACTATAGATAACAAAAGGGTAATTATTCCAAATGGAATACTTCAAACATCTGTAGTAACAAATTTTACATCTGAAAATAATAGAAGAATAATATGGACATTTTCTATTGCTTATGGTGATGATTTTGATACAGCAAAAAAAATATTATTAAAATGGATTAATGATGATAAGAGAATTCTAAAAAATCATGAACCCATGGTAGTTCTTTCTGAATTGGCTGATAGTTCAGTAAATATAATGGTTAGGGTTTGGGTTAAAAAAGAAAATTATCAAAAAGTAAAATTTGATTTTAATGAAAAAGTATATAAAGACTTTCCTAAAAATGGATTAAGTATACCATTCCCACAACTAGATGTAAATGTTAACAAATAATTTAATGAAATCGTTATATCCAATTTTAATATGTTTATTTCTAATTAATATGAATTGCACTTCTCAAACCAAAAATATTGAGGAGGAAAAGTGGAAAGAAAAATTAACTAAAGAACAATATTACATACTTAGAGAAAAGGGCACTGAAAGAGCTTATACAGGTAAATATTGGGATAATAAAAAAGAAGGTGAGTATAAATGCGCTGCCTGTGGACAAAAACTATTTACATCTAAAACTAAATTTGATTCTGGAACAGGATGGCCTTGCTTTTATGATGTAGAAGATAAAAAATATGTAGGATTTATGGATGATGATAGATATGGTATGGATAGAAAAGAAGTTATATGCTCAAATTGTAATAGTCATCTTGGACATATTTTTAATGATGGACCAAACCCAACTGGCTTAAGATATTGTATTAATTCAGCATCACTAGAATTTGTTGATAATAATAAAAAATGAAAAATTTATTATTTGTTGGCTTAGGTGGAATGATAGGTTCAATTTTAAGATATATAATATCTAAAAACGTATCAGGATATTTTGGATCATTTCCATTTGGAATTTTTTTAGTAAATATTATTGGATGTTTTTTAGCAGGAGCAATTGTTCAATACTCCTTAAATTCTCAAAAGGAAGCTTCAAATTTTCTTAATCTTTTTTTAATAGTAGGATTTTGTGGTGGATTTACTACTTTTTCAGCATTTTCAATTGACATTGTTAATTTAATGAATCAAAATAAAATTTTTATTTTAATTACATACCTTAGTTTAAGTACATTATTTGGAACTTTTTTCTGTTACCTAGGGATGCATATATTTAAATAAATGGATATTCAATTTCAAAAATTAGAAAATACTTTTAAAAGTATATTAAACCATCATCCACTTATTAAAAGTTCTACGTCTAATGAAAGAAAAACAAAACTTAGGAAACTCCAAAAAAATATTTTTTTATATAGAGAAGAAATTAAAAGAGCATTATTTAAAGATTTTAAAAAAAACTCTACTGAAGTTGATCTTACTGAAATCTTTCCAGTTATTTCAGAAATAAAACATAATATTAAAAATTTAAATAAATGGATGAAAGATGAAATAGTCTCTACTCCAATAACGCTTTTAGGATCTAAATCATTTATAAGAAAAGAGGCAAAAGGTGTTATTTTAATAATTTCACCATGGAATTTTCCAATTAATTTAACTTTTGTGTCATTGATTAATGCTATTGCTGCTGGAAATTCTGTTATTGTAAAACCATCAGAAATTACTGATAAAACTTCTTTAGTAATTGAAAAAATAATATCTAATACTTTTAACGAAAATGAAATAAAAGTAATATTAGGAGGACCTAAAACTGCTGAAAATTTATTAAAACTAAAGTTTAATCATATCCTGTTTATTGGATCACCATCTATAGGAAAAATAGTAATGAAAGCTGCTGCAATTAATTTAGCTTCTGTTACTCTAGAATTAGGTGGAAAATCTCCAACAATAATTGATGAAAATTGTAATATAAAATCTGCTGCAAATAGAATAGCATGGTCTAAATTTTTAAACAATGGTCAAGTTTGCATAGCACCTGACTATCTTTTTATTAATAAAAAAATAAAACAAAAATTCATAAAAGAAATTATTATATCTATTAAAAAATTTTATACAAACAATGTAATTAAATCTAATAGCTATTGCAGAATAGTAAATAAAAAACATTTTTTTAGATTAATTGAATTATTAGAAGACTCAAAAAAACTAGGTTCAAAAATTATATATGGCGGTGATATAAATGAAAAAGAAAATTATATTGGTCCAACACTTATTGATAATATTAATGAAAATTCGAAAATTTATAAAGAAGAAATATTTGGACCACTATTCCCAATTTTTGAATTTGATAATATTAATGAAGTTGTTAAATTTATTAATAAGAATGAGAAACCATTAGCACTTTATATTTTTAGTAAAAATAAAAAAAATATAAATACAGTTTTAAATAATACATCATCTGGAGGAGTCTGTATTAATCATAGCACATTACACTATTCCAATAATAATCTACCATTTGGTGGAATAAATAATAGTGGAACTGGAAGATGTCACGGGGTGCATGGATTTAATGAATTGTCAAACAAAAAAAGTGTGTTTAAACAAAATTTATCATTAAGTCCAACAGATTTTTTATTTCCACCTTACACTAATTTTAAAAAAAAATTAATAGAATTAATTATAAAATGGTTCTAAAAATTATCTTTTATTTTTCTATCTGAATCTCTTTTCTTTATTGATTCTCTTTTATCATATTCTTTTTTTCCTTTACCTAAACCTATCTCAACTTTAGCAAAACCCCTTTTACTTATAAAAACTTTTGTTGGAATAATAGAAAATTTTTTTTCATAAACCTTCTTTTTTATTTGAATGATTTCTTTATTGTTTAATAATAATTTTCTATCTCTCAATGGTTCATGATTATTTATATTCCCCTGTAAATATTCTGAAATTTGCATGCCTTTTATAAAAATATTATCTCCCTCAATAGAACAAAAAGCATTTGAAATATTAACAGCAGAATCTCTAACTGATTTAATCTCTGTACCAAATAATATTATTCCGGCTAGGTATTTATCAGTTATTTGATAGTCAAAAAATGCTTTTCTATTTTTAATTAAAATATTTGGTTTCTTCAATTTTTAAAATTTTAATCTAGGTTCAGGAATGATTTCATAATTTGAAAATAACTTTTCTTTATACATAAAATAAGCATAATATGCAATCATAGCAGCATTATCAGTACAATACTCAATTTTAGGTGAATAAACATTCCATTTCATCTCCTTTGAATAATCTTTAATTGTTTTTCTTAAAAAAGAATTTGCGGCTACACCACCGGAGATAGAAATTTCAGAAATTTTAAATTTTTTTGATGCAAGAATGATTTTTTCCATTAACATATCTACTAAACTTTTCTGTATAGAGGCTGCTATATCTTCTATATTATCATTTATAAAACTTTTATTAACTTTAATTTGATCATTAATAAAATATAAAAATGATGTTTTAATTCCACTAAATGAAAAGTCTAAATCTGAAATTTTTGTTTTTGAAAATTTATACTTTTGAGAATCTCCTTTCTTAGCTAATTCATCAATTAATGGACCTCCGGGATATTCTAATCCAAGTATTTTTGCTGATTTATCAAAAGCTTCTCCTACAGCATCATCTTTAGTCTCTCCTACTATCTTCATGTTTAAATAGCTTTCTACTAAAATAATTTGAGTATGTCCACCGCTAACTAATAACGATAAATAAGGGAACTTAGCACTTGGATTATCTATCATATGTGATAGTGCATGAGCCTTTAAATGATTTACTGCTAATAAAGGAATATTCAATGCATAAGCCATAGACTTACAGAAAGAAGAACCCACAAGCAAAGACCCTAAAAGACCTGGGCCATTGGTAAATGCAATAGCGCTTAAATCTTTTGTAAAGACTTTTGCATCACTCAATGCTTTATCAACTGTAAAAACAATATTTTTTTGATGAGCTCTTGAAGCAATTTCAGGAACAACTCCCCCAAGAGTTGCATGATCAAGCTGAGAAAATATAATATTACTCCTAATTTTGCCATCCTTAATAACAGATGCTGAAGTATCATCACATGAAGACTCAATAGCTAAAATTGTATTTTTCATATTAAAATATATTTAAGCAAAAATATATATACTTTTGCCAATGTAAGTGATCTTATCGCTTCATATTTTGAAGAGGAAAGTCCGGACAATAAAGAGCATTATACTTCCTAACAGGAAGGTCTCCTAGGAGAACAGATAGTGCAACAGAAAATAAACCGCCATATGGCAAGGGTGAAAAGGTGAGGTAAGAGCTCACCAGTCAAACAGTGATGTTTGATGTTTTGTAAACCTTATAAATTGAAAGATCAAGCAATTCGAAAGCATTTATGCGTGTAGTTGCTCGCTACAATTCGAATGGGTGGATTGATTGAACTTAATAGTAATATTAAGTCTAGATAAATGATAAGAGTCTGAATTTCAGATACAGAATCCGGCTTATAAGCTTACACTTTTTTATTAGAAGAACTATTACTAGGAGAATATTCTATAATAGTATCATTAGAAGAATATGTAGGACATAACTTTCTTTCACAAGATGAAAAAACAACTATTAAAAATATTATTAACTTTTTCACATCTATTTATCTACAGTAAAGATACAAAACTTTCTTTATTTAATAGTGAAGTAACATTTAATACTCATGACAAGATCTTATAATAATTTAATTAAAGAAAAGAGTCCATACTTACTTCAACATTCAACTAATCCTGTTAAATGGGAAAATTGGTCTACAAAAACTTTATTAAAAGCAAAAAAAGAGGATAAAATTATCATATTGAGTATTGGTTATTCTACATGCCACTGGTGCCATGTAATGGAAAAAGAATCTTTTGAAGATATTCAAGTTGCTGAAATCATGAATAAATATTTCATTTCTATAAAAGTTGATAGAGAAGAAAGACCAGATATTGACAGTTTATATATGGAAGGCATTCAAAAAATGGGAATCCAAGGGGGATGGCCATTAAATATATTTCTTACACCCGAAAAAAAACCATTTTATGGTGGCACATACTTTAATAAGAAGTCATGGTATTTAATATTACAAAATATAGTTAAAGCATATAAAGAGAATAAAGATAAAATTATTGAGTCATCAAATAATTTTTCAGATGAACTTAATAAATCACATGATGAAAAATATTCTATTAAAAAAGATAAATTTTCAATAAAAACACTAATAAATGAAATAAAAATAAAATTTGATTATAAAGAAGGTGGAATTAATAGAACTCCAAAATTTCCTATGCCAAGTTTATGGCAATCTTTATTGCATTACTCAATGGAAAATAATGATAAAGAAATTTATAATCAAGTAATATTAACTGCAAATAAAATTTCTCTAGGTGGTATATATGATCAAATTGGTGGTGGATTTTCCAGATATTCTACAGATGAAAAATGGTTAGTTCCACATTTTGAAAAAATGCTATATGATAATGGACAATTATTAGAACTATATGCTGACCTATATAAAATAACTTCAAATATTAAATATTTAGACATTATTAATGGAACTATAAAATGGATAAGTGAAGAAATGTTAGATAAATCAGGTGGATTTTATTCAGCAATTGATGCCGATTCTGATGGAGAAGAAGGAAAATTTTATATTTGGAAATATGATGAATTAAAAAAAATTTTAGGAAAATCAACTAAAAAAGCAATTGAAATATTTGATATAAGTAAAAAAGGAAATTGGGAAAATAAAAATATTTTAATTAAAAAAAATAATAAAAAATATAGTTCAAATGATATAAATACCATAGTTAAAAAACTACTTATTGAAAGAAATAAAAGAAATAAACCATTTTTAGATAATAAAATAATTGCTTCATGGAATGCAATAACTCTAATAGGATTATTAAATTGTTATCAAGCAACTAATGATAAAAATATTCTAAAAATAGCGACTAAAAATGCATATTTTATAAAAGAAAAAATGATTAAAAATTTAAAAATAATTAGGGTATATAAAAATAATATTGAAGGTTTTCTTGATGACTATGCGTACATAATAAAGGGTTTTATTAAATTTTTTGAAACAACTCAAAACTTTGAATTTTTAAATCTTGCAAGAAAATTAACTGAAAAAACAATAAAAGACTTTTATTGTTCTAAAAGTAAACTCTTTTACTATACAAATAATAATAGTGAAAAATTAATAGCAAAAAAAATAGAAATTTTTGATGATGTTATTCCATCATCAAATTCAGTAATGTATTATAACCTACTTTTTCTAGGAAAAATTTTTAACGATAAATTATATTTAAATATTTTTAATAATATGAGTTATAAACTTGAAAAATATTTAAATAATTATGAATTTATGTCAAATTGGATTTTAGTTAATAATTTAAATAAATCTCAAATAAATGAAATTATTATTAATGATACTTCTAATAATAAATCTATCATCAATAAAATAAATTCAAAATACTTACCAAATAAAGTATTATTACATAATAAAGGAGATTATTCATTAGATATACTAAATTCACAAAAAATAAATAATAAACTTTCTATAAGTTTATGTAAAAATAAAGTCTGCCAATTACCTATGAATAAAATATCATCTTTATTTAAAGCAATAAATTTTCCAATTATAAGTTAAATAAATATGAGGTGCATATATATAATAATTTCTACTTATATTTTTTTTTCTTGTAATCAAGATGATAACACTTCTATCATTCCTAATATATCATTTGAAAGTTTAGCATATAAAAAAAGTGGAAATAATATTTCTCAAGATTCTTTAATTCTTACAATAAATTTCATAGATGGAGATGGTGATTTAGGTTTATCAAATAATGAAATTGATTATCCTTATCATCCATATAATGCCATTATTGATGATAATTTTAACTGGGTAACATTTGGAACAGAAGATATAGCTACTCCTTTTTATATCTATCAACCAAATGGGACATACTACCTATATAGTAATAATGATAATAGACCCTCTTTTAATTGTAATGATTATATAGTTGATACAGTAAGTACTTTATCTGTTTTAGATACTTTTTACATTCAAAAAAATGAAAATAATAAAAACATATTTGTTGAATTCTATAAAAAAAATGGAGATGATTTTGAATTTATTAATTGGACAAGAATATTTGACCAAGAATTTGGATGCGGAATTAATTTTGATTCTAGGTTTCCACCATTAAATATTAGTAACTCATCTCAATCATTAAACGGTAAATTAAGATATGGAATGGTATCGTATGGATTTAATTCAGTACTAAAAAATGATATTTTTAAAATAAAAATAAAAATAAAAGATAGAAATCTAAATGATAGTAATGTAATTGAATCTCCAGAAATTACACTAGAACAGATATTAGTAAATTAAAATTATATAAGAGAAGGATAAGATCTTTCATCTAATTCATTAAAAATTTCATAAATTTTTTCAAAAATGCTCTCGCAATTTGGCTTGGAAAAATAATCACCATCACTACTATAAGCAGGTCTATGATCCATAGAAGCAATAGTTATAGGTTTAGAATCAAGATAATAATAACCATTTTGTTTTTCTAAAACATTCTGCATCATAAAAGCACTTGCCCCACCTGAAACATCTTCATCAGCAAAAACAATTCTATTTGTCTTTTTTAATGATTCAACTATCATTTTATTTTTATCGAATGGAAGAAGAGTTCTTACATCTATAACTTCACATGAAATACCAACTTTGTCTAATTGATCAGAAGTTTCTAAGATAATTTTACACATAGAACCATAAGTTACGATTGTTATATCCTTACCCTCTCTTAAGATTTGAGGAATACCAAATTCAACTCTTACCTTATCTAAGTTATTAGGTAAATTTTCTTTTAGCCTATAAGCATTAAGTGGTTCAATCATTAATCCAGGTTCATCTGAATCAAGTAGAGTATTATACATTCCACTAGCTTCAACAAAATTTCTTGGTGTTAAAATATAAATTCCTCTTAGGCTATTTATTAGAGTACCCATAGGAGAACCCGAATGCCAAATACCTTCTAGTCTATGTCCACGAGTTCTTATTATCAAAGGAGCTTTCTGGCCACCTTTTGTTCTATATTGTAAAGTTGCTAAATCATCAGTTAATGTTTGAAGAGCCCAATAAACATAATCAAGGTATTGAATTTCAACTATTGGTCTTAGACCTCTCATTGCTGCTCCTATGCCCTGGCCTATTATTGAGGCTTCTCTAATACCAGTATCAGTAATTCTTAATTTTCCAAATTTTTCTTGAATTCCAGCAAAACCTTGATTGACTCCCCCAATTAATCCAACATCTTCACCAACTGCAAAAACAAGAGGATTTTTTTCAAAAATAATTTTAAAATACTTATTAATAACTTCCCTTCCGTCTATTATATTAGGTTTATTTGAATAAGTAGGAGAAATACCTTTGATATTAAGAGCAGATTTTTTTGATTGACTATAAAGATGAGAACTATAATCGTCATAATATTTCTTTGAATTTTCTGATATAAGATTAATTAAATAATGTTTTACAATATTATTTTCAGAACGTATTATTCTTTGAACATACTTTAATGACTTTTGAACATCAGATTTTAATGGTTGAAGTGTTTTACTTAAATTATTTCTAACTGTAATAATTTCTTTTTTATTCTTTGGACTATTTTGAGCAACTCTAGTAATAACTGCAATTGCATTAGATAAATCTTCATCGATACTTTTTCTATATGATTTCCATGATTTATCTCTAGATATTTTAGCATTAGTAATAGCTCTACTTTCTATTGATTTTAATTCTTTAAGATCTGAAATTTTACTATTAATAATCCACTCCTTCATTTTTTTTATACAACAATATTCATCCTCCCATTTTAATCTTTCTTTAGATTTATATCTTTCATGTGAACCCGAAGTGGTATGTCCTTGAGGTTGAGTAACGCCTTTTACATGAATTATGCAAGGTACATGTTCATTTCTTGCAAATGATATTGCTCTTTTATATGTTTTAATAAGATTAACATAGTCCCATGCATTTACTTTAAACAATTCATAACCATTTTCACTTTTATTTGATCTTTGAAATCCAGATAATACTTTTGATAAATCATTTCTTGTAGTATGGTATTTGGACGGAACAGAAATTCCATATCCATCATCCCATATTGACATGACTAAAGGAATTTGCAATACACCTCCAGCATTTATAGCTTCCCAAAAATGTCCTTCTGATGTACTAGCATCACCAATTGTTCCAAAAGCAACTTCATTACCATTAATTGAAAAGTTTTGATTATTTTTTAATTTTTTATTATTTCTATAAAGCTTAGAAGCATATCCTAAACCAACTAATCTAGGCATTTGCCCAGCTACACATGAAAGATCACTTGTTGAGTTCTTCATATCAGTTAATGTCTTCCAATCACCATTTTTATTTAACATTCTTGTACCAAAATGACAATTCATTTGTCTGCCACCTGAATGAGGTTCATACGAAAGATCAGTATTTGAATAAAGCTGAGCAAAAAACTGATTAGATGTTAATTGATTAATAGCCATCATAAAAGTTTGATCTCTATAGTACCCAGAACGAATATCACCATTCTCAAAAACCTTAGCCATAGCAACTTGAGGTAATTCCTTTCCATCACCAAAAACACCAAACTTAGCTCTTCCCATAAAAACTTCTTTTCTACCTAATAAGCTAATTTGTCTGCTTTCATTAATAAGATAAAAATCATTGAGAATTTCTTCTTTACTTATTTTAATATTTTTATCTAGCTGTAAAGTTAAATTTGTCATTAACCATATAAATTAACGATGCAAATATACAATTTTTAAAAAAGATAATATTTTTATTATCTAAACAAAATGTCAATAATTATTTATAAAATTTAAAATATTAAAATAATATTTTGTATTTGAAAATAATATTAGAATAAAAAAATATTATTATTTCTTTATTAAAAGAAACGTAAAATATAATTTTACAAGTAGATAAATAAAAGAATAGTGATAATAGGAATCCCAAAAGAAATAAAAAATAATGAATTCAGAGTTTCTTTAACACCACAGGGCGTTAAAGAATTAATTAAAAATAATCATAAAGTATATATTGAAAAAAATGCTGGGTATGATTCTAACTTTACTGATGAAGACTATAAAAAATCAGGTGGTATAATTCTAAATACCAATAAAGAAATATTTAAAATATCAGATATGATTTTAAAAGTCAAAGAACCAATTGAAGAAGAATATTTACTTATAAAAAAAAATCAAATAGTTTTTACATATTTTCATTTCGCATCCTATAGACCACTATTAGATGCAATGATTAAAAGCAAAAGTATTTGCATTGCATACGAAACTGTTCAATCAGAAAATAAATCCCTACCCCTACTTGTACCTATGTCTGAAGTTGCTGGCAGAATGGCAACACAAGAAGGAGCAAAGTATCTTGAAAAACCAATGGGAGGAAGAGGAATTCTTTTAGGAGGAGTTACTGGTGTAACTGCAGCAAACGTTTTAATTATTGGTGGAGGAATATCTGGAACAGAAGCTGCAAAAATGGCACTAGGATTAGGAGCTAATGTTACAATTTTAGATACGAATGAAAATAGACTTAAAGAACTTAATAGGCTATTTGAAAATAAAATAAAATGTATTTTATCTTCAAAGGAAATAATTAAAGAAAAAGCAATTGAAAGTGATTTAATTATTGGGGCAGTTTTAGTAGCGGGAGCAAAAGCTCCTAAATTAATTTCAAAAAAACTATTAAAATCATTAAAAAAAGGTTGTGTTCTTGTTGATATAGCTATTGATCAAGGGGGTTGTTTTGAAACATCAAAACCCACCACTCATGAAAATCCCGTTTTTAAAATTGATAACGTTCTTCATTATTGTGTTGCTAATATGCCTGGAGCAGTACCATTCACATCTACATCAGCACTTACAAATTGTACACTTAAATATGTCATAAAAATTGCTAATAAAGGATGGATAAAAGCATCAAAAGAAAATAATGAAATACTTACTGGTTTAAATATAATTAATGGCAAAATTGTAAATAAAAGCGTCTCTGATGCATTTAATTTAGAGTATACTAATGTGAACGATTTAATTTAAAGGATAATTTGGTATTTTATCTAACCAACGATAACTACTATTAACCCAATCATATTCATATACATAATGATTAATCCCATTAGTAATCATTATATTTTTACTTTTATATACTTTATTATAAACAGAGGCTTGTTTAAATGCATTCTTGTTAATAGATAGTTTAAAAGACTTACATTCTACTAATAAAAAAATATTCATTTTTTTATCATATACTATTATATCAGATCTTTTAGGTATATCATTATACTTTAGACTAGACTCTAGTTTAATTAAACTTTTAGGGTAATTAAAATCAAATACTAAATGATGAACTATATTTTGTCTTACCCATTCCTCAGGAGTTAAAAAAATATTTTTTTTTCTAATAATATCAAAAATATATTTAGCAGAATTAATAATTTTAATTGAAATATTTTGTGGGGGAATATTCAGTCTAATCATTAAAAATTCATCTTTTTATTTTTGTAAAGATTAAGATGATTAATCCGATAATAAAAAAAAACATTAAGGCTAAAATGCTGGCTTTCATATTACCAGTTAACTGCTCAATATAACCATACGAAAAAGTTCCAACAACAATAGATATATTATATGAAATTCCATAAAAATTAAAGAAAGAAGCATGGTCTTTAACTTCAATTGGAATTAATTTCAAAAAAGTAGATCGTGATAATGACTGTATTCCCCCCATTAAAATTCCAACAGCTACTGCAAGTAAATAAAATTGATTTTCATTTGTTGTATAATAAGCAGAAAGGCATACTATAATCCAAAAAATATTCATTATAACCAAAGAAAATTTATTGCCTTTAATACTTGAAATATATGCAAAAAAGTATGCACCAAATATTGCAATAAGCTGAATAATTAATATTGTCATTATAAGTTTTGATTGATCAAGATTTAACTCTTTAGCTCCAAAATAAGATGCAATTAGCATAATTGTCTGCACACCTATGCTATAGAAAAAGTAAGAGAATAAATAAAGCTTAAGATTCCTTACCTTTTTGATATAGTTCCAAACCTTAATTAGTTCTCTTGCCCCATATGTTAATATATCTAAAGTTAACTTTATTTTTTTAGCATTTTGAGGAAGATAATATAGTGTAATTTGTGAGAAAAAAATCCACCATAAACCAACTAATAAAAAAGTAAATTTTGTTGCTGATTTTGAATCCGGAAAACCAAATAATTCAAAGTTCTGAACTAAAATCAAACAAATAACTAATAAAATAACACTACCAACATATCCAAAAGAAAATCCTCGAGCACTAATTTTATCAAAATCTTTATTAGTTGCTATTTCAGGTAAGAACGCATTATAAAAAACCAAACTACCTGAAAATCCAATACTTGCAAAAACAGAACACATAATACCAAACTCAATATTTTCACCATCAAAAAAGTAGAGCAAAATACAAGATGTTGCTCCTAAGTACATGAAAAATTTTAAAAAAATCTTCTTATTGCCTGAATAATCTGCAATTCCTGATAATATAGGCTGAATGAAAGTAAGGATTAAAAAAGAGAAAGATATTGAATAAGAATATAAAACTGAGTTAACAATTTCATAACCAAAAAAAGAAACTATATAAGATCCAGATGATGAGGTTGTTATTGAATTATAATAAATTGGAAATATTGCAGTAGCTATTACTAATGAGTAAACAGAGTTTGCCCAGTCGTACATACACCAGGCATTAATAATTTTACTGAAAGATTTATTTTTATTCATACTTAAATAAGAGAAGATATACTGAATTCTCTTATTTAAATATCTATAGCTTGAACAGAACTATAAAGAATTTTCCTAGCATTAGCCTCTCTAAGCTCTTGTTGAACATCAGAAACTATTCCCATCTTAGATTCCACATCAACCTTCATTGAAATAGTTATTTGATCTCTCTCAACTTCATTTAACTTATCTTTTTCTTGATTAATAAATTGAACAATTTCATCTGTTTCAACAAAAACATCATTTACTTGAATCTTAGGTTCTTTTCCAAAAATATTACTTTGTTTTGGTTCTCCTATATAGATATAACTAACTAAAGACTTTCTTTCTAATTTAGATAATTGAGTAGCTTTTGGTAACTTTTGTTTAACAAGTATATCCGTCTCTCTTAAGACAGTAGTTACCATAAAAAAGAACAGCAACATGAAAATAATATCTGGTAATGCAGCTGTAGGTATATCCTGAGAAGTATTTGATTTTTTTCCAAATTTAGCCATTAGTTCACTATTTTATTAGGTTCTGCTATTGATATTGCTCTTGGTATTCCTTGTCTAGCCAATAAATATTTCTGATCTTGAATAGGATCATCTCTATCTAACTGTAGAAACTGTGAAGCTGATAAACCTATCCTTTCTCCATAGACATCATTATATGCTCCATTTACCTGATCTAATACTTGTACAAATAATTCATATGATGTCCCTCTATCAGCCTTAAAAGAAACTATAGCTCCTTTTGGATCATCTGAGGAATCTACTTTTCTACCATTAATAGAAACAAAAGACTTCATTGAATTAGGTAAGCTATTATATATTTTAACTCCTTCATCTCCAGGATTTCCAAAATTTAAAATAAAAATTTTAACCATTTCTCTTAATTCTGTAACATCTAATAAAGGCTCATCCTCAACTAATAATTTATCTTGAGAATTTGCTAAAATTTTAAAAATATTTCTAGCATTTTCAGTAATCTCAGGAGGTGGTTGATTAGGATCAGGTTTAGGAGGTAAAAGCATAGCAATTCCTTTATCATTTGATATAGTAGTAGTTACTAAGAAAAAAATTAAAAGTAGAAAAGCAATATCTGCCATTGAACCATTAGGAATCTCTGCAGTAGGTCTATTTTTTCTAGCCATTTTTAAGACTTTTATTTACTTCAGAATACACTATACCACTTATAGCTATAATTATCAACACATAAACCAATATAATCATACCACCAATAAATTTTGATAAGCTTGCATCTACACCAAATTCCACATAACTAGACAGAACCTCATTCCCGGATAAAAACCAAGAAAATAAAAATAGAACAAAGATAGTACCTAAACCTATACCTGAATCAACTAATGATTTAGGATCCTTCGAAGCCAGATACAGTGGAAAACCAATTGCTAAAACAGCACCAATTGTAACCATAAAGTATCCAAAATATAAAATAAAATCAATAAGGTCAAATAATAAAATCATTATTTAGATAATTTGTTTTTAACTAAAATATCAACAAGCGAAATAGAAGCCTCTTCCATGCTATTAACTAAAGAATCTATTTTGGAAACAAGATAGTTATAAAATAATTGAAGAATAACTGCAACTATAAGACCTCCAACAGTAGTTAAAAGAGCAATTTTAATACCACCAGCAACTAAAGATGGAGAAACATCACCAGCTTCAGCTATAGCATCAAATGCACCAATCATACCAATAACTGTTCCCATGAAACCAAGCATTGGAGCAAGAGATATGAATAATGAAATCCAAACCATCCCTTTCTCTAATTTTCCCATTTCAACTGATCCATAAGAAATAATTGATTTTTCTACCATTTCAATTCCTTCAGAAGCTCTCATCAAACCTTGAACAAAAATTGAAGCGACAGGACCTGGTGTGCTTTTACAAATTTCTTTAGCAGAATCAACACCTCCTTTTCGAGATAAAGCAGCTTCTATATCAGATAAAAGCTTTTTAGTATTAGTTGTTGCAAGATTAAGTGTAATAATTCTTTCAATTGCTACAGCTAAACCAAGAATTAAACAAAGTAAAACAATACCCATAAATTGCCATCCTCCTTGAATAAACTGATCTTTAATAGCATAATGAAATGATTGTGATTCCTCAACAACTTCAATTTCTTCAACAACCGCAATGAGTGTTTCTTCTATTTCAACAACTGCGGTAGAATCTACAGCATCAACAGTAGTTGTGTCTTCTTGGTCAGTATCTTGTGAAAATGAAGACATAGGGGTAGATAAAAACGTAAAAAGTAATAAATACGTAAATAATTTTTTCATAGTTAAATATGTTATTTGATTTGAATTTTTCAAAAATAAAATTATTAATACATATAAAAAAGAACTTTATAGTATTTTTTGCAGAGAGGAAGGGATTCGAACCCTCGATACAAAGTTTTGCTTCGCATACACACTTTCCAAGCGCGCGCCTTCGACCACTCGGCCACCTCTCTTTCTATTTTAAATTAAATAATCTATTCACGTTAACAGTTGTTGCTTTTTTTATTGTTTCAAGGGGTATTGAATGCAAAATTGAAAGCTTTTCAGCAATAAAATTAATATTATAAGGTTCATTTCTTTTTCCTCTATTTGGGTCAGGAGATAAATATGGACTATCTGTTTCTAACAGAATATTTTGTAAATCAACTTTTGATATGATATTTTTCATATTAGAATTTTTAAAAGTCAAAATTCCGCCTACTCCAATCATAAAATCTAAATCTATTATTTTTCTTGCTTGAATAAAGTCACCTACAAAACAATGAAAAACACCTCTTAATCCTTGGTTATAAAATTCACTTACTATCTCAATCGTTTGATCAATAGAATTTCTAGTATGAATTACGATTGGTAATTTTTTTTTTATAGCAATATTACATTGAATTCTAAAAGCATCGGCTTGATCATTAAAATTATGATTGCTTTTAAATAAATCAATACCAATTTCTCCTACTGCAATAATATCTTCATTAAAGTTTAAAAATATTTTATCAATTTCTTCTTTATAATCCTCATCTATATAACATGGATGAAGCCCAAGCATAGGATAACAAATATTTTTATATTGATTATATAAATTAAGTACTGATGAAACAGTAGATAAATTAATATTTGGTAATAAAATTTTCTTTACTCCACCTTCAATAGATCTTGAAATAACATTTTTAATATCAAAATCAAAATCCTTTAAATAAATATGAGCATGAGAATCTATTAAGAAAGAATCCATGATTAATAATTCTTCATTACAAACCATTTCCAAAGTAGTTTATAAGTAACTTTTGAACCTGAAGTTAAAATCCCTACTCTATAAATTCTTCCAGCAAACCATAGGGATAACAGTACAGATAAAAATAATAAGAATATTGATAAAAATAGTTGCCAATCTGGTACACCAAAAGTTAATCTTGCCATCATAAGTATAGGAGATGTTAATGGAAACATACTTAAAAAAACAGATGTGCTACTGTTAGGGTTTTCTAAAACAACAGCCATAAACATTAAACTAGCAATAATAGGTAATGAAATTGGAAGAGTAAATTGACTAGCATCCTGTAAATTATCAACTGCAGATCCTATCGCAGCAAAAAATGCACCATAAAGAAAAAATCCACCTAAAAAATAAATAATAAATGATATTACAATTTTTTTAATATCAAGTGATGATAACATATCAAACATACCAAATACAATTTCTTTAGACTGGTCAGAATTTTCTTGAACACTTACTATGTCATTAACTGAACTTGTACTATCATAACCAAAATATGAAGAAGTAAATGCTGAAATAGAAAAAACTAAAATTATCCAAATTAAAATTTGAGTAAAAGCAACTGCACCAACACCTAAGACCTTTCCCATCATAAGTTGAAATGGTTTTACTGAAGAAATAATAACCTCGACCACTTTACTTGACTTTTCATCAAGGACACTTTGTAAAATGAAGGTTCCATATATAAAAACAAACATATAAATTAAGAACCCATTAAAGTAACCAACACCAAAAGCTAAACTAGAATTTGATTTTACAGCTTCAATTTCAGAACCAATATCAGATATACTATATGTATTTAAACTAATTTTAGTAACTAACTTATCTAATGATTCTTGATTTAATCCAAGTTCTTTAATCTTTATATTTTCAATTCTATCCTCTAAGATAGATTCGACATCATTAATAAAATCTCCACTTGGAACATTTTTAGAATAAAATTTTATGTTAGAAGGATTATAAATATCAAATTTTGGTATTATCAAAGTACCATAAATTTCACCTGAATTAATTTGATTATTCAATTCTTCTAATTTTAATGAAGATCTGACTAGAATATTATTATTAAACTCCAATGTGTCTTCTATTAATGCATTTGAATCAACAAAAGAAATAATATGCTTTTCTTCATCATTATTAGATAGTAAAAAAATAGTAATTGCAATAAATAAAGGAAAAATTAATGGAGTAATAAGAGTTGATAATAAGAATGACTTTTTTTTAACCCTTTGTAAGTACTCTCTTTCAAAGATTATCCAAATTTTATCCATTTTTATTTCCCTCCTCTACCTTCAGTATAAAAATATCATTCATATTAGGCACTTTTTGTTTAAATTCTAAAATTTCAATTTTGTTTAATAAAGACTTCAAAACACTATTTGAAGATGTTTTCTTTAAAAGTTTAATTTCTGAATCATAAATATTTTCAAATACAATATTTGAATTTATTATTGAAAATTGTTTTGAACTACTATCTAATTTATTTGAATGTCTTAATTTATAAGTATCAGACTTATAATTGGATTTGATGTCATTGATTCTTCCACTTAATATTTTTTTTGATTTATTAATCATTGCAAGATTATCACAAAGTTCATCGACTGACTCCATTCTATGGGTTGAAAAAATTATTGTCTTTCCTTCATCCTTAAGTCTAAGTAAATTCTTTTTTATTAAATTAGCATTAATTGGATCAAATCCAGAAAATGGTTCATCTAAAATTATTAAATCTGGATTATGTAATACTGTAGATATAAATTGAACTTTTTGACTCATACCTTTTGATAAATCTTCTATATTTTTATTCCACCAATTAGAAACTTCAAGATTATTAAACCAATCTCTAGCGGAATCAATACACTGAGATCTATTTAAACCTTTAAGCTTACCCATAAACAAGAGAAAATCTCCAATTTTCATTTTTTTATACAATCCTCTTTCCTCAGGCATATATCCAATTTTTCTTATATCATCATAATTAATATTTTTTCCATGAAGAAGAACACTACCAGAATCCTGATTAATAATTTGATTAATAATTCTTATTAAAGTTGTTTTTCCAGCACCATTGGGACCTAAAAGACCAAAAATACTTGATTTAGGAATATCTATACTTATCTTATCAAGAGCCATGTGATCAACATAACTCTTAGAAATATTTTTTATATTTAATATATGCAAACCTTAAAAATTATTTATTTTTTGTGAAATTACTTATTAAATTAATATTATGATTAAATCTGATAAAATTATTTTAGGTCTTGACCCTGGAACCAACATAATGGGGTATGGAATTATTAAATCTGAAAAATTAAAACTAAGGCTAGTACAATATGGAGATATAAATCTTAAAAAATATACAGATCATGGTGAAAAATTAAAATTAATTTTCGATAAAGTAAATGAATTAATTGATGAATACAAACCAGATGAAATTTCAATAGAAGCTCCTTTTTATGGTAAAAATGTACAATCAATGCTTAAGCTTGGTAGAGCACAGGGAGTAGCAATAGTTGCCGCATTAAATAAGGGAATACCAATAATTGAATATGCTCCAAAAAAAATAAAACAATCTGTTACAGGAAATGGAAATGCAACAAAAGATCAACTCTCCGAAATGGTTATGAAAACCTTAAATTTTAAAAAAAATAATTCAATTAAAAATTATGACGCAACAGATGCTCTAGGAGCGGCAATATGTCATTTTTATCAAAAATCTTCAAATAAAAATACTAAAAAATCATGGAAACAATACGTTGAAATTAATTCAGATAAAATTATCAAATAATTTCTGACTGTATTTTTTTACATATAGATATAAGCTCTGAAGAAGAGGGTAAAACTCTTTTTTTTCCAAAATTCATATCATCCATTTTATTTAATGGGACCAAATGTATATGAGCATGAGGTACTTCCAAACCAATCACTGACATACCAACTCTTTTACATTTAGTGACTTTTTTTAAAGCTTTTGATACTTTTTTTGAAAACAAGATTATGTCAGAAAGAGACTTATCATCCAAATTAAAAAAATAATCTATTTGTTTTTTTGGTACCACCAGAGTATGACCTAAAATCAAAGGGTTTATATCTAAAAAAGCAATAAAACTACTATTCTCTGATACAATATATGCTGGTAATTTTCTATCAATTATTTTTGAAAAAACAGAGGTCATTTATAAAGAAATATCTAAAATCTCAAATTTAATATTTCCAGAAGGAACATCAACATTTGTGGTTTCACCAACTTTTTTACCTAATAAACCTTTTCCTATAGGTGATTGGACAGATAATTTATTTTCTTTTAAATTAGATTCTTCCTCAGAAACAATCATATAATTAAAAACCATATTATTTGATAAGTTTTTAATTTTGACTTTTGATAAAATTGAAACCTTTGAAGTATCTATTTCTGACACATCAATAACTCTAGCATAACCAACAGATTCTTCAAGTTTTGATATTTTTAATTCATGAAGACCTTGAGCTTCTTTTGCAGCATCATATTCAGCATTTTCTGATAAATCTCCCTTATCCCTTGCCTCCGCTATTTGTTGAGCAATATATAATCTACCTTTAGTCTTCAAAAGATGTAATTCATCTTTTAATTTTTTAAGTCCTTCTTCAGTAAAATATGAAATTTTATTCATAATCTTTAAAATAAAAAAAACGGATTAAACCGTCTCTAATTTCAAATATACATAAAATAAGTGTTTAAATACCTATAATCAATAGAGCAACTAAAAAATAGATAGCAAGAGCAATTAGATCATTTGTAGTAGTAATAAATGGGCCTGATGCAAGAGCAGGATTAAACTTCATTTTATCTAAAACAATTGGAGTAATTGTCCCTAAAATTGATGAAACTAAAACTATAGAAAATAATGATATAGATACAATTTGAGCTGTTTTTGAATATATCTCTAAATTTAAAAAATTAAAATAGTCAAAAATTAATAATCCAAAATATACAAGAAAAGCTAAAACTATACCATTTAATATTGAAACAAATAAAACTTTAAATAATCTATTAGACACCGAATTTTCAAATGCACTAGGGTTTGATAAACTTTGAATTACAATTGAGGAAGATTGGATTCCAACATTTCCAGCAGTTGCCATAATTAAAGGAATAAAAAAAGATAATGATATAAATAACTCACTTCCTTCAAAATAGTTATTTTCAAATGATCCAAGAAAAAAAGCACCAAATAATCCACCAAAAATTCCAATAACTAACCAGGGCAATCTTGCATTTGAAAGCTTCCATATTGAATCATCTTCTTCAACATCTGAAGTTATACCAGACATAATTTGTCTTTCCTCTTCAGCAGTTTCTGTAATAACATCAACAACATCATCAATTGTTATACTACCAATTAATTTTCCTCTTTTATTAATAACTGGAAGTGCATCTAAATCATATTTTTGCATAATAATTGCAACATCTTCCTCATTCATATTTGAATAAACTGATATCACATAATTATCATATATGTCTTTAATTCTCGAATTATCATCTGTTACAATAATATCTTTAAGTGAAACCATGCCTAGCAACATACCTTGATCATCTGTTACATAAACACTATATATTTTAGATACTTTTTCAGCTTGTTTTTTAATCAAATTAATACACTGACTTATTTTCCAATTAATATTGCATTTAACATATTCTTTTGCCATTAAACCACCCGCTACATCATCATCATACTGAAGTAAATCCTTTAAGTTTATAGCTTTTTCTTTATCTTTTATAGATAAAATAACTTTGTTTCTAACTTCTGAAGTAAGCTCAGAAAGAATATCTGCTCCATCATCAGAATCAATATTTTCTAAGTATTTAGCAATTTCAAAAGAATCAAAATAGGTTAAGAATGATTGTCTTGTATCCTGATCTAATTCAGTAATTATTTTAGAAGCTGTTTCTTCATCAATATTATCTAAAACATATTTAGACTTAATAGAATCAAATTCATATAATAATTCAGAAATATCTGCTGGACTTATATTTTCAAATGATGATTTAATGAATTTAATATCTTTAGCATCAATTCCAGCTTTTAAAGCTTCCTTAAATTCATTAGTTAGAGAGAATTTCATTATTAATTTTTTTTATTTCTTTAGCTAGCCAAATAAATTCATTTACTGTTAACTGTTCTGCTCTTTTAGAAAAAATATTATTTTCAATAAATTCTAATGGTAAATTTAGATTTTTTAATGAATTTTTCAATGTTTTCCTTCTATTTTGAAAAGATTGTTTTACAATATTCTTATAAAAATTATAATCAATACCAATATCTATTACATCATTTCTAATACCCTTAACCACAGCTGAGTAAACCTTTGGCGGAGGATTAAACAAATTAGGATCAACAATAAATTCTAAACTTAACTTAAAATAAGTTTGAAGAAGGACTGATAGTATACCATAAGACTTTTTATTATGTGGAGAACATATTCTCTCACCTACTTCTCTTTGAATTAATATTACAAATTCGGATACCAATAATCTATTTTCTAAAACTTTAAATAAAATTTGAGATGAAACATAATAAGGCAAATTACTGATTATAGAAAATTTAGATTTAAAAATTGTAGTAAAATCTAATTTTAAAATATCATCATGAAGAATAACCAAATTATTTGAAAAAGTTTCCTTTAAAAATAATACACAATCATCATCAATCTCATTAACAATAAATTTGTCAAAATTTTTATTAACTAAATACTTAGTAAGCATACCTTTACCTGGTCCTATTTCTATAACATTAGTTTTATCACTTAATAAATTAACTATATCAAAAGCAGTATCTTCACAAATTAAAAAATGTTGACCATATTTTTTTTTATTTTTTATTCTTATCATAATAATTAATTGAATACTAAATTTGAAGAAGATAATATTAAAATAATGAAAAATAAGCAAAAACTTATTATTGGATTTAGCATAGGGGACTATAATGGGATTGGTCCTGAAATTTTAATCAGAGCTTTTGAAAATAAGAAGCTATTCAAAAAGTGTATCCCTATTGTATTCTGTAACCAAAAAATTATTAGCTCTTATGAAAAAAAACTTAACATTCAAATAAAAAGTTTTATTCCAAAAAAAATAAATGAATTAAAAGAAAATGCATTAAATATATATTCAAAAATAACTTATAAAATAAATATAGAACCAGGAATATCAAGTAATGAAGCTGGAAAATATGCTTTTGAATCATTGAAAGAATCAATGAAATTTATTATAGAAAATAAAATAAATGGTCTAGTTACACTACCGTTTAGTAAAATAAATATTCAATCCAAAAAATTTAATTTTCCTGGTCATACAGAATTTTTAATGTCTAAAACAAATCAAAAAGAACATATAATGATGATGATTACTAAAAAATTAAAACTTGGTTTAGTTAGTGGTCATATACCTCTTGGAAAAATAATTAATTCCATAAGTAAAAATAAATTTTATAATAAAATATTATTATTTATAAATTCATTGAAAAATGATTTTAAAATCAAAAACCCAAAAATTGCAGTATTAGGAATAAATCCTCATTCGGGTGAATCAGGGTTATTAGGAAAAGAAGAAATTACAATAATTAATCCAATCATGGATTTATTAAACAAAAAAGGAAATAAATTATTTGGTCCTATTTCAGCAGATGCATTCTTTGGAATGAAAGACTATTTAAAATATGACGGTGTAATATCTTTTTATCATGATCAGGGACTTGTTGGTTTTAAATCACTATTTTTTGATAAAGGTGTTAATTATACTGGTGGATTACCTATTGTAAGAACTTCTCCTGGTCATGGTACTGCATATGATATAGCTGGTAAAAATAAAGCAAATCAATTATCACTTGTAAAAGCAATAAAACTTAATATTAAAATTTTAAATAACAGAAATTTATATTCTTAATTTTTTTATAAAAATATTATAATATTTTTGTCACTTAAATATTTTTGCCACTTAATTTAAAACTATGTCAAAAAAATATATTAGAAAATTTGATATAAAAATTCAAAGTTTATCAAATAATAAACATGAATTTTTTTTTGATTTTGACCAAACTCTTTTTGAATATTTTTCAAACAATCTAGAAATTAAAAACACTTCAGGAAAGTGCAAAGTTGAATTTATTAAAAGTGATATAATGTTAAATTTACTTTTTTATATAGAAGGCAAAACAGTAATTATATGTGATAGAACTTTAAAATCCTTTGTTCATTCATTAAAAATTCAAAAAAAAATAATATTTAAATTTAGTGATCATGATGATGAATTATCTGATGAAATACTTACTATTAACCATAATAAATCGATTTTAAATGTAGGAAAGTTTATTTATGAATTTTTTATATTAAAAATTCCTGTAAAAAGATTGCATCCTTCTTTAAAAAATGAAAATAATATTGATAATTTTGTATATTCAACTACTAAAGGTGAAAAAAGACTAGATCCAAGACTAGAATTATTAAAAAAACTTAAAAAATAAAAAATGGCACATCCTAAACGAAAAATTTCTAAAACAAGAAGAGACAAAAGAAGAACTCATTATAAAGCTACAGCTAAAAGTTTTGTAATATGTCCAACTACTGGTGAATCACATCTTCCTCATAGAGCCTTCTGGTACGAAGGGAAACTCTACTATAAAGGAAAAATAATACTAGAAAAAGAAGTCTCGGAAAAAACATAATTATTTATGTCTAGAAAAAAATTAAAATCGAGCATATCTGGAGTATTTGGATATGTTCCCGATTATATTCTTAATAATCAAGAACTTGAAAAACTTGTTGAAACAAATGATGAATGGATAGTTTCTAGAACAGGTATAAAAGAAAGAAGAATATTAAAAGGAGATCTTAAAGGAACTTCAGTTATGGGAATAAAATGTGTAGAAGGTCTATTACAAAAAACTAATACTAATCCAAAAGAAATAGATTTAATTATTTGTGCTACTGTTACACCTGATATGGCATTTCCCTCAACTGCTAATATAATTGCAAGTGAAGTTGGAGCTACTAATGCATATAGTTTTGATATATCAGCAGCATGTTCTGGTTTTTTATATGCTTTAACAACAGCTTCGCAATTCATTGAAGCGGGTACTCATACAAAAATAATAGTAATTGGTGCAGATAAAATGTCATCTGTTGTAGATTATTCAGATAGAAAAAGCTGCATAATATTTGGTGATGGTGGTGGTGCTGTATTACTAGAACCAACTATTGATGATACAGGAATACAAGATTACATACTTAAAAGTGATGGCTCAGGAGCTTCGATGTTATGTTTAAAGGCAGGAGGTAGTATGAAACCAGCAAGTATTAAAACTATTAAAAATAAGGAACATTTTATTTATCAAGAAGGTTCTTCAGTTTTCAAATTTGCTGTAACAAAAATGGCTGATGTATCTGAAGAAATTATGATTAAAAATAAACTTACATCTGAAAAAATTGATTACTTAATTCCACATCAAGCAAATAAAAGAATCATTGATGCAACAGCAAATAGAATAGGATTGGGTCCAGAAAAAGTATTATTAAATATTGAAAAATACGGAAATACTACAGCCGGTACAATACCTCTATGTTTATGGGATTTTGAAAAAAAACTTAAGAAAGGAGATAATTTAATATTAGCTGCTTTTGGTGGAGGATTTACATGGGGGTCAATATTCTTAAAATGGTCTTATAATTCATAAAATATGGCTTCGGCAAAAGATATTAAAAATGGTCTTTGTATAGAATTTAATGGCAATTTATTTTTTGTCATAGAGTTTCAACATGTAAAACCTGGAAAGGGTCCTGCGTTTGTAAGAACAAAACTAAAAAATGTAAGAACTGGAAAAGTGATTGATAATACCTTCCCCTCTGGACATAAAATATTAACAGCAAGAGTAGAAAAAAGAGCTCATCAATTTCTTTATAAAGATGGAGATGATTACCATTTTATGGATTCTAGTGATTTTGAACAAATATCAATTCAAAAAAAACAAATTGATTATCCAAAGTTTTTAATTGATGGTTTAGAAGTTGATATTTTAATTCACTCAGAAAAAGGTGAAATTTTAAATTGCGAACTGCCAGCTAGTATTGAAACTAAAATAATTTATGCAGAACCCGGAGTTAAAGGGGATACTGCTACAAATGCAACAAAAAATGCTAAAATAGAAACAGGTGAAGAAATTCAAGTTCCTCTATTTATAAATGAAAATGATAAAATTAAGATTGATACTAGACAAGGAAAATATATTGAAAGAGTAAAATAAATAGTAGTAAATTTACAATATGAAAATCAAAGAAATTCAAGACATAATTAATTTTATAAAAAAAAGTGATCTTGATGATGTTAGTATTGAAACTGAAAATTACAAAATTCGTGTAAAAAAAAATAATAATGAAGTAGTATCATTAGAAGGAAAAAAAGAAACTCCGATTCAAATAAAAGAAAAAATAGTTACTCCTGAAAGAACAAATCTAGATATAAAAATTGTAACTAATTCAAACCATATAACAATTAAATCTCCTATGGTTGGAACATTTTATAGGTCATCAAACCCTGAAAATGAACCTTTTATTAATGTTGGAGATTCAATTAGTTCTGGACAAACAATATGTATTATTGAAGCCATGAAACTATTTAATGAAATAGAAGCAGAGGTAGCTGGAAAAGTTATTGAAATACTTATAGATGACACCTCACCAGTTGAATTTGATCAACCCTTATTTATAATAGATCCAAGTTAATTTATTTTATTTATTATGATAAATAAAGTGCTAATAGCAAATAGAGGAGAAATAGCCTTAAGGATAATAAGGAGCTGTAAAGAAATGGGTTTAAAAACTGTTTCTGTTTACTCAACTATAGATAAAGAAAGTTTACATGTTAAATTTGCAGATGAAGCTGTATGCATAGGACCACCTATTTCTAAAGAATCTTATCTAAGTATACCAAAAATTATGGCAGCTGCAGAAATCACAAATGCAGATGCAATACACCCAGGATATGGTTTTTTATCTGAAAATTCTGAATTTTCTAAAATTTGCCAAGAAAGCAAAATAAAATTTATTGGTCCAGATTCAAAGATGATTGAAAAAATGGGTGATAAAGTAACTGCTAAAGTTACAATGAGAAAAGCAGGAATTCCTACTATTCCTGGTTATGATGGTTTAATTAAAAATATAGAGGAAGGTAAAAAAATTGCAAAAAAAATTGGATATCCTGTTATTTTAAAAGCTACTGCAGGTGGAGGTGGAAAAGGAATGAGAATTATAAATAATGAAAATAAATTTTTAAATTCTTGGAATAGCGCAAAAGCTGAGTCCGAAGCATCATTTTCAAATTCTGGATTATATCTTGAAAAATTTATAGAGGAACCTCATCATATTGAAATTCAGATTATAGGAGATCAATATGGAAATGTTAGTCATTTATCTGAAAGAGATTGCTCCATCCAAAGAAGGCATCAAAAATTAGTTGAAGAAAGTCCCTCTCCTTTTGTAGATGAAATTCTAAGAAATAAAATGGGAGAAGCAGCAGTAAAAGCAGGTAAATTTATTAAATATGAAGGAGCTGGAACAATAGAATTTTTAGTTGATAAACATAAAAATTTCTATTTTATGGAAATGAATACAAGGATTCAAGTTGAACACGGCATAACTGAAGAAGTTACTGATTATGATTTAATAAAAGAACAAATTAAAGTTGCAGATGGAATTAAAGTTTCAGGAAAACACTATTTTCCAAATAAGTACGCCATAGAATGTAGAATTAATGCTGAAGATCCTTCAGCTAATTTCAGACCTTGTCCTGGAAAAATAACTGCTTTACACAAACCTGGAGGACATGGTGTCAGAATTGATTCACACATATACTCAGGTTACGAAGTCCCTCCTCATTATGACTCAATGATTGCTAAACTAATTGTTAGTCATCAATCAAGAGAAGAAGCTATTATTAGAATGAAAAGGGCGCTTCAAGAGTTTATAATTGAGGGAATTAAAACAACAATTCCTTTCCATATTAAATTAATGGACAATAAAGAATTCAGAGCAGGCGTATTTACAACAAATTTTATGGAAAATTTTAAATATTAATTACTTCCTCCTTAAAAACAATACCATTTTCCTCAAGTTTACTCAATATTGGTAAATAGATTTCTTTACTAAAAGGCAAATTAATTCCTTTAAACTTCATATTATTTTCAATTATAAGTTCTACAAATAGAGCAATTGGTAGGCCAACAGTTTTAGCCATAGCAGTTTTAATTTTACTTTCACCTTTAACTTTAAGATATGATGTAAGCATTTTAGTTGTTTTATTATCAACATATTTAAATGTATGATACATAACTATTAAATCAAGTTCATTTTTATTTAATGTCCATTTTTTAATTAAAATATGCAATAAAATTTCAGCAGGAGTACCACTTTTTAAAGATATTTTCTCATCAGAAAACATACCAATCCACTGTAAATTTTTAATTTCCTGAGATTTTTCATTTAAATTAAACTTTTGATATAAAAATTTTAGAAAAAAAGATTTATTTTTTGTTTTTTTACTCATACTAAAAAAATCAAAATGAGTCATATTATTTGCAACATTAATAACTAAATTATTATTAGTTAACCCTAACTGCACAAATACATGCCATGAGCTGCAATAGCTTTTGTTTCTTAATGTTCCCCTTCTTAAAGTTTTAATATATTCTAAACCATATAATTCCTTATATTTTAATGAATCTCTATTTGGGTATCCTTCATAATGTCCAACATTGGGTATTATAATATCTTTTACACTTTTAAATAATCTATCATAAGGAATAAAAACCTTTTCATAATTTTTAATAAAATAAGCATTGTCAGAACCAGCTAAAATAACATTCATAGGGTTCCAAGTAAATTTATATCCCCAAGGATTTTTTTTTTTATTATAATTAATTAAACCGCCAGTATATGATTCAAATTCCTCAATTTTATAATTTAATTTTAATTCATTAATAACTTTCATAGCAGACATATGATCAATACCAGGATCAAGTCCCATTTCCATAAATAAAAAGGAATTGCTTTTTATAAATTCAGAATTTAATTTTTTTATTTTTTCATCTAAATATGATGCTGTAATCATATTTACACCCATTTTAGAACAAATTTAAGCAATTTTTAAATGTAATGTAGCGGGTAATAAACTAATTAAAATATAAGTATCTACTATTATTTTTTTTAAGTTATTAGAATCATTAATATTTATTTTAATAAAATTTAAATCTTTAAAATTCTTTTCAAAATATTCTGGCTTCTTATCAGCTAATACGGAGATATTAATATCTAATTTTAATCTTCTATTATACAAGTATTCAATTAAATAAGGAGAAGATTTTCCTGCACCTATAATGAGTATTTTTCTTGACATAAATATTATAAAAATTATATTAATACTTTAATTATAATTAAATAAATTAATTAATAGAAAAAATAAATAAACTATAATTTCGATAACTTAAAATCAATTATCTCTTTTTACAATAGTAGATGATGCTTGAGATTTTGGAAGTATAGTTATATCACTAATACATATATTATCAGGTCTTCTTATAATAAAATCTATAATTTCAGCTATATCAATAGCTTTTAAAGGACTCATGCCTTTATAAACATTTTTAGCTTTTTCAACATCATTTTTAAATCTCACCATTGCAAATTCTGTTTCAACTAACCCTGGATTAATAGATGTGACTTTTATATTAAAATTATTTAAATCTAACCTCATACCTTGAGAAATTGCATCTACAGCATATTTAGATGCACAATATACATTACCTTTTGCGTATACTTCCTTCCCGGCTATTGATCCAATATTTATTATCATTCCACTTTTTCTTTTCACCATAAGAGGAATAATTATTTTACTAACATATAACAATCCTTTAACATTAATATCTATCATAGAATCCCAATCATCAGTATTACCTTCGTGAATTAAATCAAACCCATGCGCATTACCTGCGCTATTAATTAGAATATCTATTTTTTTCCATTTACTATCTAATGAATAAATTTGACCTTTAAGAATTTCCTTATCTCTAACATCAAAGCAAAGAGAGATAACTTCTGTTTTCTTAGATAAAAATTGCTCTAGCTTTTTAAGTTTATCATCTCTTCTCCCACAAATTATTAAAGAACAATAACTTGATAATAATAAAGCTGATGCTTCACCAATTCCTGATGTAGCACCTGTAATCAAAACTATTTTTTTATTTTTATTTAGGCCCACCCTCAAAAGTAAAGAAAATTGAAATATTATGAACAACTAATTTATCAATTGGTATATTATATTTATTTGAATTATCAGTTTTATTTTTAAGTAAATTAATTAATCCTCTAGAGTATCTAACCTCTGGTGATAACTTAAATAGTTGAAAAAAAACATCACTTCCAAAGCCAATCTCAAGAGATAAATCAAAAGATGATACATTTAATATATCTTTTCCAGCTTCATCTTTATTTTTAGCTCCTATTTCCAAAGAAGGCTTTAATCCACCTAGCATATACATTCTATGATTACTTCTTCTCTTAGACTTATATTTAATCAATAAAGGAAACTCAAGAAAAGTAGCAGAGCGGGTATCTGAAAACAAACTACCATCAGTATATAAGTAATCTAAATTAAACTCATAGAAAGCAACTTGTAATAACATTCTAAAATCAAAAGGGTGAATAAGATTAAAATCAGAAACAAAACCGAGTTTAAAACCAGGTTTAGAGGATGGAAGAATACTATGTAAATTACTATATTCAGAAGAAACGAATTGATCTGAATATGATAACCTATAATAGGAAGAATGAACACCAAGTAAAAAACCATAATGAATACTATTATCATCATAGTTTCCTAAATTTATAGTGGTATTTTGAGATTTTGAAGAATATGAAAAACCACAAATAATTACACAAAACAAAATTATCTTTCTCATTATTATTACTAAATATAATACCTAAACTTTAAAATTGAATTAAAATTGCATATACGATAAAAAAAAGGGTGAAAAATATAAAAGCTGAATTTATTAAAAGTAGTCCCAACATAAAGGAATGTCCAGAAGATAAATTAGGTGAATTTATTTTTTTAGGGAGATCAAATGTTGGAAAATCATCTCTAATAAATATGTTAGTTAATAATAAAAAACTATCTAAAATTTCATCAAAGCCTGGTAAAACAAAATTAATCAATCATTTTATGATTAATGATAATTTATTTTTTGTGGATTTACCAGGATATGGATGGGCTAAAGCAAGTAAAAGAGATAGAGAAAAATGGGGAAAAATGATAAATGAATTTCTATTAAAATCTAAAAAAATAGTTTTAGTTTTTATTTTAATTGATATTCGATTAAAGCCACAAAAAATAGACATTAATTTTATTAATTATCTTGGAAAAAATCATATACCTATAAATATTATTTTTACAAAATGTGATAAAATAAACTCCTTAAATATTAATAAAAATATTGATATTTTTAATAAAGAGCTCCTCGGCTCTTGGAAAGAATTACCAACATACTTTTTAAGTTCCTCAATTACAAAAAGTGGAAGAGATGATATTTTAAATTATATTATAGATATAAATAAATCTTTAAAAATTGATTAATATAACATATAACATTCTTATATCAATAAGTGAATTATACATATACCTCAATTCATTTTTAAATGATAAAAATAAAAAACTTTATTTAGGAAGAAAAAATACATTTGAATGTTTAAGTTTTATTAAAAAAAGCAACCATAAAATTATACTAATACATGTATCATCAGTTGGTGAATATGAACAGGCAAAACCTATAATCTTTCATTTAAATAAAAATTATCCTTATAAAATAATAGTAAGTTATTTTTCTCCTTCCGTTGAAAAAATTATTAATAAATCAAAGTACATATTCAAAAGCTTCTACATACCATCAGACAATCAATATAATATGTCTAAGATGTTTGATTTAATAAAACCTGAATTTATACTTTTAATAAAATATGAATTTTGGAAAAATTTCATTTTAGAATCTAAAAAAAAAAATATTCCTATATTTTCAATTGTATCTACATTTCGAAAAAATCAAATTTTTTTCAAATTCTACGGAAAATTTTTTAGAAAAATTTTAAATAATATTTCATTTTTTTTGGTTCAAAATGAAAAATCAAAAAAATTACTAAAAAAAATTAATATAAATAATGTTCAAGTAGTTGGTGACTCTAGATTTGATAGGGTTATTGATATTTATAATAAAGCTAAAAAATATATAAATATAGAAAAATTCATTAGTAATAATAAAACCATAGTAATAGGAAGTTCATGGAATAGTGATCTAAAAATCATTAAAGATCAAATTAAAAAAGATTTAACAAATACTAAATACATTATAGCTCCTCATAATGTAAATGATAATGAAATTAAAAATATTGAAGATCTTTTTATTAATGACACGATAAAATATTCAGAGTTACCTCAAAAAAGCATCTTAAAAAGAGTTTTAATAATAGATAATTTAGGGATGCTTTCATCAATTTATAGATATGCAGACATCTCATATATTGGAGGTGCATTTCAAGGGGCTCTGCATAATACACTCGAAGCAGCAGTTTGGGGAAATCCTGTCATATATGGTAAAAACTTTAATAATAAAAAGTATAAAGAAGTTAAAATTCTTGAAAAATCAGGTATTGGATTCTCAATTAAAAATGGGCAAGAATTTAAATTAATTATTAATAGAATTTTTAAAAATAGAGAGCTAGGAAAAGGAGGCAATAAATTAATATCAGAAAAATCCGGAGCAACAAATAAAATAATTTCATTTCTTAAAAAAGAGATAAAATGAAGGGGATAGTAACAAAAACTACAGGGAAATGGTACAATGTAGAAGTAAATAATATAATATATAACTGTATACTAAAGGGAAAATTTAAAATTGAAAATAAGTTAACAAATCCTATTACTTCAGGAGATTATGTTGATATAAAAATAAATGAAGGAAATAATGCTACAATTGAATATATATATAAAAGAAATAATTACATTATTAGAAAATCAAATAGAAACAACAAAGGACATATTATAGCATCAAATATTGATCAGGTATTAATATTATGTAGTTTAAAAGAACCATATACTAAAATCAGCTTCATTGATAGATGTCTTATTTCAACAAAATACTATGATATTGAACCAATTATTGTTTTTAATAAAATAGATATACTAGATTATGATGAAGAAAAAAATCTTAATATAATAGTAAAAAAATATTTAGATATAGGTTTTAAAATTTTAATAATCTCAGCTAAAAAAAAAATATATACTAAAAATTTATTTGAAAAATTAAATAATAAAAAAACTGTTATAATAGGTAACTCAGGAGTTGGAAAATCAACACTTATAAATCTTTTTAGTAAAAAATCTAAACAAAAAACAAATCTAGTATCTCATAAAACAAAAAAAGGTAAACAGACAACTACATTTTCTGAAATATTTAAAATTAATAAAAATAGTTATCTGTTTGACACACCAGGATTTAAAGAATTCAAATTTTTTGAAATAGAAAAAAATGATATAAAATATACATATCCTGAATTCAATAAATATAGTGATAAATGTAAATTCAATAATTGTAATCACACTAATGAACCAGAATGTGCTATTAAAAATAATATAGAAAAAATAATATGGAAAAAAAGATACAATAATTATTTATCAATAATAAATAGCTTATAAAGCTCTTATATTGAATAATTTTAAAGTTTTTTAATTTTTATTTTTAAATAAGCAAAAAGTATAGTCATTATAGGACTTATTATATTAAAAAAACAATAAGGTAAATAAGTTAAAGTAGAAACTCCTAAAACACCAGAGTGATATGCACCACAAGTATTCCATGGAATAAGAACAGAAGTAACAGTACCACTATCTTCAAGTGTTCTACTTAAATTTTCAGGAGCAAGACCTCTTTCTTTATACGAATTTGAATACATTTTTCCAGGAATAACTATTGATAAATATTGATCAGATGCTGTAATATTAAAAAATATACAAGAAGAGGCAGTAGATACTACCAAAGAACCTGTTGATTTAACCCGACTTAAAATTACTTCAGCAATTTTTGAAAGAAAACCACCTTTTTCCATAACTCCACCAAAAATCATAGCTGAAAAAATTAACCAAATGGTTGAAAGCATTCCAAACATTCCACTTGATGATAATAAATTAGTTACCATAGAGTTTGATGTTTCTATAGAAATGCTACCATATAAAGAAATCATTATACCAGAAAAGGTAGAAATCCAATTTTTTTCATTACCTAATGAAACTTCATGAATAATATTAGGTTGAAAAATTATTGCAAAAAAAACACCTAATATTATTCCTGAAAACAATGAAGGAATAGCAGAAACTTTTTTATAAATTAAAAAAATAACGACGCTTGGTGGTACGAATAAAATTGGAGATATATAAAATTTTTCTTTAATTGATTCAGCAACTGTTAGTGAATTTTGAAAAGAGGAAGGTTCTACAAATAAAAAACCAGAAACTAAAAAAATCAAAAGACATATTGATATTGAAGGAATAGTTGTGTATGACAAATACCGTATATGTTTAAATAAAGTGGTCCCTGAAACAGCAGGAGCCAAATTTGTGGTATCAGATAATGGCGACATCTTATCACCAAAATAAGCCCCACTTAAAACAGCGCCAGCTATAAAACCATCATCTATACCCAAAGATTTCCCAATTCCCATTAATGCTATTCCGACAGTAGCAGAAGTAGTCCATGAACTACCTGTAGCCAAAGAAACAATAATACAAATAATACAAGCTGCTAAAAGAAAAATGTCAGGACTTAAAATTTGAATTCCATAATAAATCATTGAAGGAACAATACCACTAATCATCCATGATCCTGCAAGTGAACCAACTAGTAATAAAATTAATATTGAAGGTGTTGCAGAACTAATATTATTAACTATACCTTCTTGTAATGAATTCCATTTTATACCATTAAAATAAGCGATTAATGCAGCTATAGATGCAGAAAAAATTAATACTATCTGATTACTTCCATCTAATGAAAGATCACCAAAAATTGAAACATTTATTACTAATAAAAAAATTAAAAAAATAATAGGAATTATTGATTGAATAAATGTTGGATTTTTCACTTTCATGTATTCTTTAAGTTTTTTTATAGCTTAAATTAATAATATCTATTATAAATAAATTATTGTTTTAATAATTTAGAACTAATTGAAAATTATTAAAATACAAAATTATAAACAGTAATTTAGTTAATAATATTTTGTATTGAATTAATACCATTAGTTCCATGAAGACCACCCCCTGGGTGAGTAGAAGAACCACATAGATATAGATTTTTAATTGGAGTTTTATATTGAGATGTAGAAATAGTAGGGCGCATAAAGAAAAACTGATCTAAAGTCATTTCACCTTGATTTAAATTTCCTTCTGTAAGACCTTGTGATATTTCTAAATCTAGAGGAGTAATAATTTTAGAATTTTCAATTAATTCTGAAAAATCAGGTATATATTTTTTGATCACGCCAATCACATTATTAATCATTTTATTCTTTAAATCATTATTCCAATTATTATTACGCAAATGATATGGAACATACTGAACTGTTGCAGACAAAACATGTTTTCCATATGGAGCATAATCAGGAATTGAAATTGTTGGAATACAAAATTCAACATATGGATTTGATGAAATTCTACCATATTTAGCATCATCAAAGGCACGTTCCAAATACTCAACTGATGGATTAATAGAAAATATTGAATCTAATTGATCTTCTTTAAGACCATTTATTTTAGGGCATTTTTTTAAAGAAAAATGTACTCTAGCAGTACTTCCACGATATTTTATGTTTTTAAGCTGAGTTTGGAACTTTGGAGAAATATGATTGTTACCAACTAAATTAAAAAATGTATTTGTTGGATCAAGACTAGATATAATAATATTAGAATTATACTCTTCTCCATTCGAAAGAATTACCCCCTTACATACTCCATTATTACATTTTATAGATTTTACCATGCTACTCATTTTTATATCAACACCTTTTTCTTGAGCAATTTTTACAAGTATTTTCACAAAATTTTCAGTTCCACCTTTCACAAATTTTGCATTATGTATTTTACCACTAGAATGAATATGATTATGTAGAAAATTTAAAACAGTACCAGATGAATACGGACCTTGAGTTAAATTAGTTATTCCACTCGATGATAATGAAGCTCTTAGTAATTCAGAATCAAACCATTCATCTAATAATTCAGGCATCATCATTGGTGCTGTTCGAACAACATCTATTATCCCTTTTCTTCCAAAATTCATAACAGGATTAAGCATTTTTCTCATTGTAAAAGCATCTTTAAAACCCATTGAAGAAATTTTGGGTGGAGTTATTGCATATAATGGCTCCAGGAATTGAGTAAGTTTTGAAATAAACTTTGTAAAATCAACCCATTTATTTGCATCATCTTTTGAATGAGAAGCAATTGATTCTAATGTTTTATTTGGATCACTATTAAAAAATATATGCTTACCCTTTTCATCTAGAGATACTCTTAGTGAATTTGGTTCTCTAAATTCCAATCCATAGTTTAAAAGATTTAATTCTTTAATAACTCGAGGATCAATCCATCGTAAATAATCATATACCATATTACACTTAAATCCTGGAGAGAACTCATCAGCAGCAGCAGTTCCACCTAAGATATTTTTTGACTCAAGTAAGAGAACGGATTTTTTTTGATTAGTTAAAAGCGATGCAGAAACAAGACTATTAATTCCTCCGCCAATAATTATAACATCATAGTCTTTCATTTCCATTTTTTTAAAATTTGCTTAGCTGCCATTTCTCCAGGAGATCCTGTTACACCACCACCTGGATGAGTTCCAGAACCACATTGGTAATAATTTCTTATCGGTGTTGTATAATCTGCCCACTTAACCGCAGGTCTTAATGAGAATAACTGTTGAAGTGTAAGTTCACCATGAAATATATTACCTTCTGATAAACCAAAAGTAGTTTCTAAGTCCTGAGGTGTTAAAACCTGTCTATGTAAAATAATATCCTTGATATTAGGGGCATATTTTTCAAGTGTATTAATAACTGCATCCCCAAATGCTTCTCTTTTCATATCATCCCAACCACCATTTATATTATAAGGTGCGTACTGAACAAAGCATGACATTACATGTTTCCCAAGAGGTGCCATATCAGGATCTAAAACAGAAGGAAGTATAATATCCATGTACGGTTCTTTTGAAAAATTACCATATTTAGCATCATCATAACCTTTTTCTAAATAATCATAACTTGGACTAATTGAAATAGCTCCACGAAGATGAGGGCCATCTCCTGGAAGAGCAGTAAAATTAGGTAATCCATCTAAAGCTAGATTTACTTTTCCTGAAGAACCACGTATTCTAAAATTTTTAATATCTCTAACAAAATCAGATGGTAAATCATTTTCATCAACCAGTTTAAGAAATGTAAGTTTAGGATCTAATGCTGAAATAACAATATCAGATTCATACTCATCACCATTTTCTAAAACTACACCACAAGCCTTACCATCTTTAGTTAAAACTTTATCTACCGAAGCACTTGTTAAAATATCTGCACCAAAATATTCAGCAGATCTAGCTATTGCCATACTAAGTTCTCCTGTGCCACCTCTTTGAAAACCCCAAGCTCTGAATGAACCATCAATATCACCCATGTAATGATGAAGCATTACATATGCGGAACCAGGAGATCTAGGGCCCATAAATGTACCAATAATTCCACTAGCAGCCATTGTAGCTTTTAAAGGTTCGAATTCAAACCATTCATCTAAAAAATCCGCTGAACTCATTGTCATAAGTTTACAGAGATATTCAAAATTTTCATCACTTAAACCATTAAAATGAGTGAAAAGTTTTTTTAATGAGACTATATCTGAAAAATTTATACCAAGAGGGTTAGGTGCAACAGTTTCAAGAATTGGTCTTACAGCCATTCCAATTTGTCCCATAAGAGGTCCAAAACGTTTATAAGTTTCAGCATCCTTCCTAGAATGTCTATAAATCTCCTTATATGTCTGATCTGGATCAGATGTCCTGAATAAATAATCTTTATCAAATGGAGTAAATGTACTCTCTAGAGGTAAAATTTCAAGACCAAATTTAGGTAACATCAATTCACGTATAACATTTGACTTTAAAAGACTAACTACATATGAACAAACAGAAAACTTAAAACCAGGAAATACTTCTTCCGTAACAGCAGCACCACCAAGAACATAACGTCTTTCTAAAACCAAAACTTTTTTTCCAGCTTTAGCTAAATAAGCTGCTGCAGTTAAGCCATTATGACCACCTCCTACTATAATTGCATCGTACTTACTTAATTTGGACATGACATTTTTCTTTCAGGGTTAAAAAATGGAGTTTCTACAACAACTGCAGAAGTTAATTCATTAAAATGTTCAACTTTAATCTCAAAGTCTAATTTTGAGTTAATTTGAGCGTATTCTTCTTGAATATGGGCCAATGCAATATAACATTTCATAATTGGAGACCAACATCCACTTGTCGCATATCCCACCTGTTTATTATTATAATAGAGTGGTGTACTAAGACGCCAAGCTTTACTAGGAAGAGATGGAGGAAGACCAACTCTTTTAAATAATTTTTCCATAGGTTCCCACTCAATTTGTATTCCTCTAAACTTCCAATTACTTGGGGATTTTTTTTCAAATAATAATGCTTTTTTTCCAATAAAATTGTTTCCATTCATTTTTACTGTCCAATCTAAACCTAACTCGTAAGGTGAAGATTTTCTATTTTCAATTAAGGCATGTCTTGAAGAAATATAATCTACATCCAATAAAATTAATGATGCTTCAATTCTAGCTATATCTAGAGCATTAAGACCTACTGGTGTTATACCAAATCTTTTACCATACTTTATAAGTAAATCCCATAATGAAATAGATTGAGATGGGTCCACCCAAATTTCGTATCCTAAATCTCCCGTATAACCGGTTCGAGAAATAGTTACTGGAATTCCTTTTAAATCAGTCTCTATTAAACGAAAAAACTTTAAAGAATCAAGAGATTTTGATGAAATACTATTAAGAATGTCTCTAGATTTTGGACCTTGAAGTGCCAATGCTGAAATATCATCTGATTCATCAGAAATACTAACATCCATACCAATAGAATTATCAATGAGCCATGTTAAATTTGGTTCAGCACTAGTTAAACGAAAATCATTTTCAGCTAAAAATTGGATTGTCCCATCATCAATAACTTTTCCTTCTTCATCACACCAAGGACTATACATAACTTGGCCAACTATACAAAGTTGTATATTTCTAGTAACTAGTTTATCTAAAAAGCATTGAGCATCTGTACCTTTAATTCTGTATTTATATAATGGAGAAATATCTAATAATGCAGCTTTTGTACGAATAGCAAAATATTCATTATCGTGATGAAGATCATACTGAGTTGCCGATAAATAACCACCCCATCTTTTCCATTCTTGTGATTGATTAATTTGACTAGTTCTCTCAAAAAAAGGAGACATTTTAAGCTCAGTTCTGCAAATAAAATCTTGTAATTTATTAGTTTTTTTCATTAGTAATTTATAAAAAAAATAGAGTTGTAATGTTATATATTTAATTTTCCTTTTCCAATAAAAATGCTTTAATAAAATCATCTATATCACCATCCAGAACTTTCAAGACATCATTTCTTTCAATATTTGTTCTTACATCTTTCACTAACTTATAAGGATGAAGAACATAATTTCTAATTTGTGAACCAAAATCTATTTTAAGTTTAGAACTCTCTCTTTTATCTCTTTCTTCATTTTTCTTTTCAATTTCAATTTGATAAAGTTTTGATTTTAACATTTTCAAAGCCTTTTCCTTATTTAATAATTGACTTCTTTCTTGCTGACATTCAATAATCAATCCTGATGGCTCATGTCTTAATCTGACTGCAGATTCAATTTTATTTACACTTTGACCACCAGCTCCACTTGATCTAAATGTTTCCCAATCTATATCTGAAGTGTTAACGTTAATTTCAATTGATTCATCTACCTCTGGATATGCATAAACAGAAGCAAAAGAAGTATGTCTTCTCGCTCCTGAATCAAAAGGTGAAATTCTTACTAATCTATGGACTCCTATCTCAGATTTTAAATAACCAAATGCAAACGGCCCTTCTATTCCAAGAATTGCAGACTTAATACCTGCTGTTTCTCCTGGTTGAACATTAACTTTTTTTACGGTATAATTTTTAGATTCTGCCCACATTATATACATACGCATTAAAATATTGGCCCAATCCTGACTTTCAGTCCCCCCTGCTCCTGGATTAATTTCTAAAATAGAATTTAAATGATCTTCCTTGTTTGAAAGCATTCTCTTAAATTCTAAGCTTTCTAATAGCTTAGTTGTTTTTTTAAATTCTTCTTCTAATTCTTCTTCTGTGGCATCACCTGAAACAAAAAAGTCATGAAGTATTATAAAATCTTCTATTGTTGAACTAACATTATTATAAGAATCCGTCCAAGTCTTATTTATACTTATTTCTTTGAGAATTTTTTCTGCAGATTTTCTATCATCCCAAAATCCAGATTTAGTAGATATTTCTTCTTTCTCTTTAATTACCTTAACCCTATTATCATAGTCAAAGATACCCTCTTAGAGCATTGATACGATCTTTAAGATTTTTAATTTGATCTATATTCATCATTAAACTTTAGTAATCCATTTAAATAAATCAGGTTCCTTGCCATACTTAATGTTATTTAGTTTTCCAAGAAAAATTGAAGAGTATGATTTTGAATTTATATCTGGTAGATTATAATCTACTGAATTATAACCTATTGTTTTAATAGGAGCTACAGTTGCAGCAGTTCCCGCTCCAAATGCTTCTTTAAGTGATCCATTTTTTATTGATGATATTACCTCTTCAATTGATATTTTTCTTACTTCTAATTTTATATTTAAATATTTAGCTAAACAGATAATACTATCCCTAGTTACACCATCCAAAACAGTATCACCTAGTGGAGGAGTAATAATAGTATCTTCAATAAAAAAAAATAAATTCATAGTTCCCGATTCCTCCAAATATTTATGTTCTATGCCATCAGTCCATATCAACTGATCATATCCATCTTTTTTAGCTTCTACTGAAGGATATAAAGAAGCAGCATAATTTGCGGCAGTTTTTGAAAAGCCAACTCCACCAGCAACTGCTCTTGTATATTTAGATTCAATTTTTACTCTAACGGGTTCTGAATAAATTCCACTTGTTGGAGCAGTTATAATTATAAATTTATAATTATCAGCAGGTCTTATTCCTATAAAAGAATCCATTGCAAAAATAAATGGTCTAATATATAAAGACGAGTCAATAGAATTTGGAATCCATTGTTTATCAATTTTCAATAACTCATTTATTGCATTTAAAAATATATCCTCTGGAAAATTAGGAATACACATTCTCTTAGAGCTTATATTAAATCTCTCAGAATTTTTATCAGCTCTAAAAATTAAAATTTCATCATTTTCATTCCTATATGCTTTTAATCCTTCAAAGATTGTTTGTCCATAATGAAGAGCAGTACAAGCTGGTGAAATACTTATGTTATCAAAAGGAAGAATTTGAAAGTTTTTCCATTCTCCATTTTCATAGTCGGCAGAAAACATGTGATCTGAATAATATTTACAAAACTGTAAATCATTAAAATCAATATCATTTATTCTAGATTTTAAAGAATTTTTAATTTTAATTTCCATAAATACTACTAAACAATTTAAATTAAAATAATAATATGCTATAAAAGTAATCTATCATTCTATAAAATTGATTATCTCTTGAATAAATTTCTTCCAAGAATAATTAGGGAGTGAAGATTTGATTTTTTTTCTATAATTAATATTCTCATCAGGTTTAAGGATTTTACTTAATCCTTTTGCTATAGAAGAAGAATCTATTTCCGTTATAACCCCACTTTCATCATTTTGAATTGGACTACTTAAACCATCTATTTTTGTAACTAAAATAGGCAGACCGTAATGATAAGAAACAGGAGTTACACCACTTTGAGATGCTGATCGATAAGGTTGAGCAACGCAATCAGCAGCACAAAAAAAATCACGTGCTTTAATTGAATTTATAAACTCAGGATAAAGCGTAATTTTATTTTCTAAACCCAACTTATTAATCTGTCTCAAATATTTATTTTTTTGTTCATAAAATTCACCAACAATTAATAATTGAGCATTAGAATTTTTTTTATGGAGTATAGAAAAAGCATCTATTAATAAGTCTAATCCTTTATATTTTCTAACTAAACCAAAAAATAATATGTATTCTAAATCATTAGATAAATTCAAATTTTTTCTAGCAATATTTTTTGAAATAGGTTTTGGCAAAAATTCATTAATGGGGTGAAATCCCTTTAAAATAGGTTTATTGAAATTATGTTCTATTTCATTAGCAACTGATTTTGATAAAGTAACAAATGAAGAACAAGCACTTCCAAAAAAATTACTTAAGTAGCTATCTAAAAATGTATTTTCATGTGGTATCCAATTATCAACCATTCCAATACAATTAATTTTAGAACTAATATTTCTTGCAAGATATCCATAGCATAAAGCAAGAAAAGGTGTGTAATAACGAAAAATTATATTTTTAGGATTTAATATTTTAATTTTTTTTATAATATTATTCCATTGAAAAGGTGAATAAGCATGGACTACCCTTTTTATATCCAAATTTTTTGGAGCAGATTGATTAGTAAACTGAGTTTTTCCTGGAAACAAAAAATTAAAATATAATTTTGTAAAAGTCCATATTTGAACTTTTTTACCATTTTTTTTGAACCCTAAAGCAAGTTCATGGTTTGTCTCTGCTATTCCACCTCTATACGGATGAGCAGGGCCAATTATCAAATAATCAACTTGTTTTTTTTGCATAAAACACTAATATATAAAATGCAATGATTGAATTATAAAGAAAATAAAAATCTATTTATTTTTTATTCATTTTATCTGAATAAACTAATCCGTCCTTTAGCCTAACAATTCTATTTGAAAATTTAGCAATAGCTTCCTCATGAGTTACCATAATTATAGTATTTCCTCTATCATGTAATTTTGAAAATAAATCCATAATACTATGAGATGTTTTACTATCGAGATTTCCAGTAGGTTCATCAGCTAAAATAATACTTGGATTATTTACCAATGCCCTAGCAATTGCAACTCTTTGTCTTTGACCTCCAGATAATTCATTTGGTTTATGAGTGGCTCTATCCAACAAATCCACATCTTTCAGTGCTTTTATTGCTAACTCTTTTCTTTTAGATGAAGAATATCCTGCATAAACTAAAGGCAAAGCAACATTATCTAAGGCTGATGCTCGAGGTAATAAATTAAATGTTTGAAAAACAAATCCAATTTCTTTATTTCTAATTTCTGCTAATTCATTCTCCGATAAATTACTTACATCATTTCCATTTAAAACATAAACTCCACCTGTAGGTGAATCTAAACAACCAATAATATTCATTAATGTTGATTTGCCAGATCCAGAAGCACCCATAAAAGATACATATTCATTTGATTTTATATTTACAGTAATAGAATCAAGTGCCTTAACTATCTGTTTTCCAACGTTATAATGTCTTGAAATATTATTTACTTTAATCATATATTTGATTTGATAAAAAAATTAAATTAAATTCATCTTTTTAATTAGATGTCAAAATAAGTAAAATTACTGGTAAAAACTGTTGATTTTTTTCTTTATAATTTAAAAAAATGGAAATATTTTTTGAAATACAAACCTACATCGCTTTACTATCATTAACAGTTATTGAAATAATATTAGGTATAGATAATATTATTTTTATTTCTATCCTTACAAATAAAGTTGAGAAAAAAAATAGGAAAAATGTTAGAATTAGTGGTCTATTATTAGCAATGGTATTAAGAATAATTATGTTATTTGGTTTAACATGGTTTATTGGACTTACTAAACCTTTTTTCTTATCCTATAGTATTAAAGATATTATCCTATTTATAGGTGGATTATTCTTGATTATAAAAAGCAGTATAGAAGTTTACGATAAAATAAGAGGTCACTATGATAAAAAAATAGTCCATTCAAAAAAAGATACATTTTTTGCGATAATATGGCAAATAGTTGCAATTGATTTCGTTTTTTCTATTGATTCCATACTTACTGCAGTTGGATTAACTGAAGAGCTAATGCTCATGATAATAGCAGTTATTATATCAATAATATTTATGATTTTTTATTCTGCAAAAATTAGTGATATAATAAATAGATATCCTTCTTTAGAAATACTGGCATTATGTTTTCTAATCTTAATAGGATTTAATCTAGTTTTTGAATCTGCTCATTTTAATATTCCCAAAGGATATATATATTTCTCATTATTCTTTTCAATAAGTGTTGAACTAATAAATATTAAGTTTAGAAGAGTAAGTATTAAAAAAAGTATAATTAAGAAATAAAATTATTCCTTAATTATTTTTTTCATAGTTTTCTTATCTCCTTGAATTAATTGAACAATATATATACCATCTATTTTATTGGATATATCAAATTCATGTGAAGAAGTACCTAAATTATTATTTAGATTTCTACCTAATACAGCTCTTCCAAAAATATCAACTAATTGAAATTTGATATCTCCTTTCCATGTATCGCTAAAGTTAACTTTAAATAGTCCATCAGTAGGATTAGGGAAAATTGAAATATTTTTTTCTAATTTTGTGTATTCTATACCCTGAACAACTGGAGTTTCTTTTTGAATATATAAATCATCAATACCCCATCCCCAAGCTACAGTTAAATCATCTGAAAAGAGTCTAAATCTTACTTTAACAGTATCACCTTTTTGAAAGCTTCCTCTATCCGAAAAACCAATTTTTCTTGTTTTGAATAAGTTTTTGTTACCATTAGCACCTGTGTTATATGCCTGTAACCAACTTGTACAATCATCACTAATACATTCATCTGAATCGTACCCATTAATTAATCTTAACCAAGTGACTCCTCCATCTTTAGAAGCTTCAACTATTACATAATCATAGAAATTTGGTGAAGGGTATGCTGCTGTACCAGGTTCTACTATTACAACTTCTTTAAATTTAATAGAAGGAGTAAAGTCTGTAATTATTATTGGAATATTTAACATCGCTATTAAACTATATCCATCAGAATATCCTAAATCAGTTCCAGAAGAATATGGATGATCAGAGTTAAGTAATCTACCATCAAAACCACCTTGAATTCCTATTCTAAAACCATCTAATGCAAATTCATCTCCAACTAAATCACTGAATGTTGTAGAAAATTCCGTTCTAGGTTGTAAAACAGGATTTACTGTAACTTCTAATTGGTTTGAAGGATATTCAGTTCCATCTTTAAATCCAAATGCCTGAATAGTATAATTACCTTGATCAGGAACATCAAACTCATATGTCTTTTCAATAATTTCATTGGCATCATAATAAGTACCAACTAAAGTACCATCAGATTTAATCTGTAATGAATCATATACAGACTTTAAAAATACCTTAGAAACCACAGCATATCTATCATCAACATCTAACTGGTAAACATTATTTAATAAAGGTGGTAATGTTGCTGGGTTAGGTAAGTAGTCTTTCAATTCATCAATGTATGCAGTCCATACTCCTCTTCCATGAGTAGCAAGAACTATTTGTCCTTGATCCTTTAATTTCATATCCCAGATACTAACTTTTGGCAAATTAGAATTAACAATTTTCCATGATTCACCTGCATCTATTGATTCTACAAGACCAATATCTGTACCAGCCCACATTATATTAGTATTATGAGGCATAACTAAGAAGCTATATACTGCCACATCTGGAAAACCCTTGGAAGATATACCAGAAACATTTAAGTAGAAACCTGACAAATCCTCCCATGTTTGACCTAAGTCTTTTGTCTCAATAACTTTTGCAGCACCTGCCATACCAAATAACACATATGCTGTTGAGTCTTCTGTAGGATGTGAATATAACCCTGTACTAATACCCATATTAGCAAAACCAGGTACTGGATCAAAAGTTTCACCCCAATCACTAGAAACAAATATTTCACCTCCATTTCCCATTTGACCTCCTGCCCATACAAATCTTGGATTAGCTAGAGATACTTCTACATCAGTTCCCGACCAAAAACTTCCATTCCAAGTTCCTCCAATAGCTTTTAATTCAAAAGTTTCTCCAAAATTAATAGTTTTCATTACACCACTACTTGTAACAGCAAATACTACTTCTGGATCTTGATATGAAGTAGAAAGTCTAGAGATAAAAGGACCATTTCCAACAAAGCCGTTAGAAACATATGACCATGAATCACCTCCATCTAATGTTCTATAAAAATTATTTCCTTGATATCCACCCATCATTTTATTAGAATCAGAATAATGCGTTATTACTTCAAAACCATCACCACCAATCTCAAATGTATAATTAGATGTTTTAGAAGCATTCTCTGATCTTTTTGATAGCCATGTTCCGTTATCTTGAGATCCTTTAAAATATTGATCAAATCCTCTTACTTTATCAGCACCATATGCCTGGTTAGTATTATAACCACTTAAAGAAGCAGTAAATGCACTATCATTAATTCCTGGATCATGACTTGATATAGACACAGCAACACCTCCATCACCTCCATGAAGTATTCTAAAATTGACTGAATCATCAACAATTGTACCTAAGAAATGATGATCAACATGAACATTATTATTTTTTGAATCAATATCATCATATCCATCGGTGATATGTACAAAATTTTTCTTTTTAACTTGATATGTGAAATCTTTAGATTCTATTCTTAAAGAAGAATTTGGAAGATTATTTGGATCCCAAGTTGCATTCTCAACTAAATAAGGCCATATAAGATATAATGATTTATATAGCTGCCCACCATTTTTTGAAATTTCTGTCTGAGACATTGTAGAATCATAAGGTGTTATCTGAGCAAAAATATATTCTCTACTTTCTGTGTAATCTTCAATAAGATTGAAAGCACCATCATTTTTATTATCTCTAAATGAAACTGTAATCTGTCTTGGAGGATCAGCTAAAATATCCCAGACTTCAAAAGGAACTTCAACACTATCTTCATATTTATAAGCAGAATGAGCAACACCCGAAGTGGATCCCTCAGGAACAGAAAATCGATATGCTTTCTGAGATCTTCCGGGACCATATCTAACCTCAACATCAACAAGTTCTGGATTATCAGCACCATTTTCCCACTCATCTCCTGATCCTACTGATTTACCACCCCATATATTTACCAAATTTAAAAATGAGCCTGTATTTTCTTCAGTAACAAATGTAGAAGAACCGTTAAAAGAAATACCAGCATTTGATGTTAAAGTGGCCTTATAAGTGTCTATACCCCCATAATAAACAACACTATCATTTAATGGGTTAACAGTAATAGTATTATCGTACCATCCTTGTGTATTTAACCAAGTATCTGCAGTACCATCTTCATTATTAAAAAGGTCAAATGTTTGACCCCCATCATAAGAAATTTTTAACACTGAACCCACAGAATTATCAACTATTGCAGCAAAAACAATATTTGGATTTTGATGGGAAACCGTAATTTCTAACCTAGCAAAATTTCCACCAGATTCACCGTAAATTCCATCAGCATTATCATAAGCAAGATCACCAGATAGTCCAAGATTTCCAGGATTAGTCCATGTTGTTCCAGCATCTGAAGACTTTAATATACCATAACCTCGTACTGCAGCATATAATATATTAAAATCGCTTGGAGCAGAAACTATTTGCTGTATTCTATTTTCAGATTTTCTAACTTGAGTCCAATTTGAACCTCCATCTGATGATTTAAATATATACCCTTGACCTCCTCCATAAGTTGAGATAACTACAACATCAGAATTATTTGGATCTGCAACAACTCTACTAACATTATTAAACCTTTCATCTATATAATCCCCATCTTTTGTAGAAACATTTATCCAATTTAAACCTCCATTTGTCGATTTATAAATTCCATTTCCATCAATAGCATCCAAATTTCCTACCCAACTTTCACCTGTACCAACATACAAAACATTTGGGTTTGATTTAGAATTTGCAATTGAAGAAACTGCAATATTGGTTAAGTCATTAGAAAGCTCAGTCCAAGAAACTCCTTGATCCACAGTTTTCCAAACTCCTCCTCCAACAGCTGCTGCATACCAAGTATTACCTGAAGAATCAGTTTCATCTACAACAATAGATCTCGTTCTCCCTGGAACATTATTTGGACCTCTCTCAACAAAAACAGCATTTTCTTCAGCATAAGTAGAAAATCTTAAATTATTATCTTCCTTTAAATTTGAAGATGAACCAGCTCGAAGTAAATTTTTCCTAGCAGAAATAAGTTTATTATATTCTACATCTCTGTAACCACTCCTATATTTCTTAAATCTTGAAGGTTTATTAATATCTACATCACCATGTCTGATAGCAGCATGATAATATGCAATTTTTTCTGGTCCGTCATACTTAGCATCACCAACAACAATAGACTTCTTTTTAAAATTAATATCGGACTGATTATCATTATCTTTATTAACTTTATTACAAGAAATAAATGATATTAATAAGATTAAAACAAGAAATTTTAGTTTCATAACAATAAATTTATTTATTGAAATTTATATTATATTATTAATAATTATCTGAATAAGATCTATTATTAATGAAATATTAATGTAATATAGTTTTTTTTATAAAATATTATATACTCGAAAAGTATATAAATACCAATAAATAAAATTATGAATTTATTAGAAAAATCTAATTAGCACAAAACTCTTTTAATCTTCTATTTTTTCCAGGCTCTCTTAATTTTTGAAGTGCTTTTTCTCTAATTTGACGAACTCTTTCTCTAGTTAATCCCATTACATCACCAATTTCTTCAAGCGTATAAGGATTATCAAAACCTATACCAAAACTCATAAGCACTACATCCCTTTCTCTAGGAGTTAATGTAGATAATGCTCTCATTGTTTCTATTTTTAAAGAACTGCTAAAAACTAGTCCTGTATCAGTAGGACCCTCACTATTATTTTCAAGAACATCTAATAAAGATCCAGAGTCATCTTCTCCGAAAGGAGCATCCATAGACATCTGCTTGACTTCAGCACCTAATGTACTTCTAACTTCAGAGGGCTTCATCTCTAACTTCTTACCTATTTCTTCTTCAGTGGGTTCTCTTTCGTATTTTTGCTCTAATTCTGCATATGCTCTTCTAATTTGATTAATTGCACCAGACTTATTCATTGGAAGTCTTACAATTCTTGATTGTTCAGCCAAAGCCTGCATAATAGATTGTCTTATCCACCATACTGCATACGAAATAAATTTAAACCCTTTTGTTTCATCAAATTTTTTAGCAGCTTTAATTAATCCTAAATTTCCTTCATTTATTAAATCATTTAATGGAAGACTTCTATTTTGGTACTGTTTTGCTACAGAAACTACAAATCTTAAATTAGCTCTAACTAATTTATCTAATGCATCCTGATTACCTTTTTTAATTTCTTTTGCTAACCTCACCTCTTCATCTGGAGTAATCATTGGGACTCCACTAACTTCAGTGAAATATTTTTCGAGAGTATGACTTTCTCTTCTGTTAGTAATTGATTGAGTGATTTTTAATTGTCTCATGAATATGCTTTAAAGTGTTATATATTAGGTCAAATTATCTGCAAAGATAACATTTTTATAGATAAATTTTTAACTATTATATGCTTTAACGTAAATATTATTAATATGTTGAAAAATTATTAATCTATTTTAATTTCAACAGTGTCAGATAATGGTATGGCCTGACAACATAGAACATAACCATCTTTGATTTCTTCATCTGACAAACCATCTGTAACATCCATTTGTACTTTTCCAGAAATCAATCTACCTTGACATGCTGTACAAACACCACTCTGGCAAGAATAAGGCAAATCTATATCATTCTCCAAACCAGCTTCTAAAATGCTTTCACTTTTATTTACATCTAAATTATGAGTATCCCCATCTAGATGAATAGTTACTTTTGATGTATTAGACATTTAAATAATTTATATGATTACAAAAATAATGTTCAATGTTTTAAAATAAGACATCTATCGTAATAATTATCTAAATTTGCAGATTAATATGAATGAATTTAATTTAAAATCTATATCGCCAATTGATGGAAGATACAGTGAAAAATGTTTTGAAGTATCAAAATATTTTTCAGAATATGCACTTATAAAATATAGGGTATATATTGAAATAGAATATTTTAAAGCTCTCTGTAAGACAAAAATTGAAAAATTAAATTCTATTAGTTCTTCACAAATAAAAAAAATTGATTCTATAGTATCTAAATTTAGTATTCAAGATGCTTTAAAAATAAAAGAAATTGAAAAGAAAATTAATCATGATGTTAAGGCTGTTGAATATTTCATTAAAGAAAAATTTGAAGATATAGGATTATCTAAATTCAAAGAGTTCATACACTTTGGACTTACATCACAAGATATAAATAATACTGCTACTCCTTTAATGTTAAAAGAATGTGTTATTAATGAACTTATACCTACATTAGAAATTACTTGTTCCCTACTTGAAGAAAAAATTAAAGAGTTTTCCAGAATTCCTATGATAGCTAGAACTCATGGGCAACCTGCAACACCCACAGTATTTGGAAAGGAAATAAATGTTTTTTTAGAAAGATTAAAAATTCAAATCCAATCACTTTTAAAAATCCCTAATAATGGAAAATTTGGAGGAGCATCCGGAAATTTAAATGCTCATTACATTGCATATCCTAATATAAATTGGGATAAATTCTCAGATGATTTTTTAAAAAATATTGGTCTTATAAGAAGTAAGCCTACTACTCAAATAGAACACTATGATAATATGGCAGCTATATTTCATAATATAATTAGAATAAATACAATTATGATAGATTTTAACAGAGATATATGGCACTATATCTCTATCAGTTATTTAAAACAAAAAATTATTAAAAATGAAGTTGGGTCTTCAGCAATGCCACATAAAGTTAACCCAATAGATTTTGAAAATGCTGAAGGAAATTTGATGCTTGCAAATTCACTATTTTCATTTTTATCAGAAAAATTACCTATTTCAAGACTACAAAGAGATTTAACAGATTCTACTGTATCAAGAAATATTGGTCTACCAATTGCATATACCATATTAGCACATAAATCATTAAGTAAAGGAATCAAAAAATTAGATGTTGATATTAATACCATTAATAAAGATTTAAACAATAATTGGGCAGTTGTCTCTGAAGCTATACAAACGATACTAAGAAGAGAAAATATTCCAAATCCTTATGAATTATTAAAAGATCTAACTAGAGGTAATACTGAAATTACAAAAGATTCTATCTTAAAATTTATAAATAATTTACCAGTAAATATTAAAATCAAAAAAGAATTAAATTCAATTACACCAAATAATTACCTAGGGAACAGCAATAAAATTTAGAATATGATAATATTTCTAAATCAAAGTAACTATATAAAAATCAATGAATGATAAAATTTATTGTTAGTTTTTTTTTAAAAAAAATTCCTAGACCATTTTTACAAAAAATTAGTAAGCCCATATTTATAATAATTTCTATCTTATATAGAGGTAACAAAGTAAAGTGTCCAATATGTAAAATAAAACTTAAAAAATTTTTTCCTTATGGAAGAATTATTAGAGATAATGCTCTTTGTCCTAATTGCCTTTCTCTTGAACGTCATAGATTAATATATCTTTATTTAAAAAATGAAACCATTTTTTTTAATAAAAAATTAAATGTATTACATATTGCTCCAGAGAACTGTTTTATTTCAATTTTCAAAAGCTCTAAAAATATAAACTACACCTCCGGAGATTTATTTTCCCCATTAGCCGATATCAAAATGGATATTCATAAAATGCCTTTTAAAAATAATACTTTTGATGTTGTCCTATGTAATCATGTCCTAGAGCATCTAGATGATGATATTAAAGCCCTAAAAGAAATTATAAGAGTTATGAAAAATGGGGGATTTTCAATTCTTCAAGTCCCATTTTATTATCCTTTACCAAATAATACTCTAGAAGATAAAACAATAATAAAAGCAAGTGAAAGAGAAAAAGCATACGGCCAATCAGATCACCTTAGAAAATATGGTAAAGATTATAAAAAAAGATTATCATCTGTTGGTTTTAAAGTTGATGAAAATAAATACATAAATAGATTATCTGAAGAAGAACAAAAGAAATATGGATTATCAAAAAATGAAATAATTTATATTGGAATAAAAAATTAGAATTATTAATCTACATTAGAATCTTCTATAATATAGTCTTGTTTGTCAGAATTAATTTGAATAATTAACTCTGAAATAAACCCAACTAAAAATAATTGAACTCCAACAATTATTGTAACAAGTGATATATAAAAAAGAGGCTGATCAGTAACTGATCTTATTTGATCTAAAGGTACTTCATTTGCTATTTTAGATAACTTCTCATATATAATCAATCCTGTTAAAATAAATCCAATAAAAAATGAAAACACACCCAAAGTGCCAAAAAAATGCATTGGTCTTTTTCTAAACTTATAGACAAAGCTCACTGAAATAAGATCTAAAAACCCTCTAATATACCTCTCCATACCAAATTTTGTTTTACCAAATTTACGTTTATTATGATTAACAACTTTTTCACCAATTTTATGATACCCATTCCACTTAGCTATTAAAGGAATATAACGATGCATTTCTCCATACAAATTTATTGAATTAATAAGTTTATTTTTGTAAATCTTTATTCCACAATTAAAATCATTAAGTCTAATTCCTGAAAAAATTCTAGTAACTAAATTGAAAAATTTAGAAGGAACTGTTTTTGTTAAAGGATCATTTCTTTTTTTTTTCCATCCAGATACAAGATCAAAATCATATTCATTTATCATCTCATATAAAGGATATATTTCTTTGGGGTCATCTTGTAAATCAGCATCCATAGTTAAAACATATTTTCCCTTACAAACTTTAAAACCAGCATTTAATGCATCAGACTTTCCAAAATTTTTACTGAATTTAATTGATTTTATAAAAGAATTTCTACTTGAGATATCCTTAATTATATTCCATGATTTATCAGAACTCCCATCATCAACAAAAATAATTTCATAATTTAATTTTGTTTTATTTAAATTATTGTGGATTGAATTATTTAATAATTCAATAGATTCATCCTCATTATATACTGGAATTACAATTGATAAATCAATATTTTTCATTTTATAGTTCGATATTTGTTTCACAACCAACTACAACCCCTTCAACTTTTCCTTTTAGAGACCAATTCATCCATGGCGAATTAATTGATTTAGAAAAATTAGTATTTTCATTAAAATCCCATGAAGAATTTTTATCAAAAACTGTTAATATGGCTTTTGAACCAACCTTAATTTCATGTTGTTCTATATTTAAAATTTTTCTTGGATTTATTGTAAACTTCTTAATTAGAGTTTCAAAAGAAATTTTACTTGATAATTCCACTAAATTTGAATAGAATGTCTGAAGTGATATAATTCCAAAACTTGCTTTATCAAATTCAACATTTTTACTATCTATATCTTGTGGTTGATGATTTGATGAGATCACATCAATTGTTCCATCTTTCAAAGCAGAAATTAAAAAATCAATGTCTTCTTTTGTTCTTAATGGAGGATCAACTTTATAGTTTGTATCAAAATTTAAAATTTTAGAATCATCTAGTAAAAGATTATAAATTGGTACATCACAAGTTACATTTAAACCTTTTAATTTAGCTTTTTTTATCAATTCAATAGAATGTTTGGAAGATATTCCAGAAAAATGAATTTTACCACCTACATATTCAAGAATTGACAAATCTCTTTTAATCCCAATTACTTCAGAAATATATGGAATACCTTTTAATCCAACTTTATTACCATTAACACTATCATTAACTTGTCCTTTTGACAAGTTAAAATCATTTGGTTTAGAAATATATAATCCATCAATTTGATTTAAGTATTGTAAGGATTTTAAAATCAGTTCTGAATTTTTAATTATTGAATTTCCTCCAGAAAATGCAATAGCTCCTGAATTATGCAAATCAATAAGGTCATTCATATCAATTCCATTAGAATCTTTTGTAATTTCAGCAGTCGGATAAACTGAAACTAACTTATTAGAGGATTTATTTTTTATATAAGAAATATCATTTTTATTCTGAATAACTGGATTTGTATTAGAGGTAAGTAAAATATCTACAAACCCTGATTTTGCAGCTAAATTAACACCTGAACTCAAATCTTCTTTATACTCATATCCGGGATCACAAAAATTCGAACTAAAGTCTATCCAGCCAACAGATACTGTTTTGTCTTTACAATTTATTGTCTTTTTTGTTTTATAATCTATTTTATTTTTTGAAATTTTTTTAATTATACCATCTGGACCTATTAATATGTTAATTTTTTTATTATAAAATTTTGATGTTGGATCAGATACTATTAAAGAATTAAGCAATAGTGACATTAATCGAAGTTTAATTATGCTAAATTAAAATATATTTAAGAGAGTGAAAAATTTAATTTACTAAAATAGTAGCTTCTCTGTCAGGCCCTAAAGAAATTAATTTAATAGAAACTTTTAAGTTTTCTTGAATAAAATTGATATAATCCTTAAATTCTTTATCTAAATGATGATAATTAGTGCAACTATTTACATTTGAAGACCAACCTTTAAATGACTTATAAATAGGTTTTATATCATCAGACTCAATTGAAGTTGGAAAATAATCAATCTTTTTACCCTTATATATATACCCAACACAAATATTAATACTTTTAAAATCAGATAAAACATCCGCTTTCATCATAAAAAGATCAGTAACACCATTTAACATTACCGAATATTTCAATGCTGGTAAATCAAGCCATCCACATCTTCTAGATCTCCCTGTTGTAGAACCAAACTCATTACCATTTTTAGCAATATTTTTTCCAACCTGATCAAAAAGCTCTGTAGGAAATGGTCCCGCTCCCACACGAGTGCAATAAGCTTTAAAAATTCCAAAAACACTTCCTATTCTTTTAGGTGAAACACCAAGTCCAATACAAGCTCCAGCAGTTGTTGTATTTGAAGATGTTACGTATGGATAACTACCAAAATCTATATCCAACAAAGTTCCTTGAGCTCCCTCTGCTAAGATTTTATTATTTTTTTCAATATGATTATTAACTACATACTCTGTATCAGTAATTTTAAATTCTTTTAAAAAACCAATTGCTTCAAAAAATAAATTCTCATTTTTTAAAAAATCTGAAGGATAATTTCCCTTTATAAAATAATCATGCGTAGACTTTTGGTTTTTATATTTATTCAAAAAATTATCAGATAAAACATCTCCTACTCTAAGACCATGCCTTCCAATTTTATCTTGGTAAGTTGGCCCTATTCCTTTTAATGTAGATCCTATTTTTTTATTTCCTTTATTTTCTTCTAATAATCTATCAAGAAGCCTATGGATTGGAGATATTAACTGAGCCTTATTCGATATTATTAACGACTCTTTTAAATCCAATTTAAATTTTTTATGAATGTCCCTTACTTCTTTCCTAAAAATTACTGGATCTAGTACAACTCCATTACCAATAATATTTATTTTATTTTCTCTAAAAACTCCAGAAGGTATCTGATGAAGAACATGTTTTTTGCCATTAAACTCAAGAGTATGTCCAGCATTAGGACCACCTTGAAATCTAGCTATAACAGTATAATTAGGAGCTAAAAAATCAACTACTTTACCTTTTCCTTCATCTCCCCATTGTAGACCTAGGAGTACATCAACTTGCATTTATTTCTTTTTTTTTGTTCCAAAAAAATATAAAGAATGATCCTTTATTTTCACATTAAAAATTTCTTCTACTGAATTTTTAATTGATTGAATTCTAGGATCACAAAATTCTAATATTTCATCGTTATCAAGGATAATATGGTCATGTTGCCTAAAGCCAAAAGACTTTTCATACTTAGCAATATTATCTTTAAAAACATGCCTAGTTACCAAATCAATACCTACTAATAAGTCTAATGTATTGTATATAGTTGCCTTACTAACCCTATAATTTTTATTTAACATTCTAGTATACAACTCATCAGCATCAAAATGATGTTTAAAAGAATATATTTCTTTAATAATAGCGTATCTCTCAGGAGTTTTTCTCAATCCTCTTAATTCAAGATTTTTATCTAAAATCTTTTTTACTTCTTCTGATAATGTCGATTTTGTCTCCATATTTTCAATCTACTCTTTTAATACCAACTAAATTTTTAATTTTTTTTAATTTTTCTATCAATTTAAATAATTGCATTGTATCAGCCACAAATAATTCAATCTTTCCTTCAAAAATTCCATCATTCATACTTATAGAAATTGATTTCATATTCACTTTTAACTGCTTAGATATTATTTTAGTAATATCATCTAAAACACCAATTCTATCTGTCCCATTTACTACTAATGAAGCAACTAAGTTATTATTAATTTTTGTAAACCACTCTGCCTTTGTAACTCTATAAGCATACTTAGAAAATAATTCAGGAGAATTTGAACAATTAATTCTATGAACTTTTATCCCTTCATTTATAGTAACAAATCCAAAAATATCATCACCAGGTATAGGGTTACAACAAGTAGAAATGGAATAATCTAATGTTTGATTATTTTCATCAAATAAGATAAGAGCTTTAGTTATTTCCTTATTGTCAAAAGTTGTTTTATCTAACTTAACTTTAGAAATAATTTTCTTCTCTTCTAGCTTAGATTTATCTAAAAAATTTAGGTATTCTCTTATTTTTTTTAAATTAAATACACCTTTAGCTATATCATAGTAGAATTCAACAATACTTTTATAATTAAAATAATTTGCTACTTTAGAAATATTTTGATCATATTCTAATTTTAACTGCTTGAATTTTCTCTTTATAAGGTCTTTACCTTGGGAAGATAAATGTTTTTCTTCTCTTATTAAACTTGACTTAATTGAAGACCTAGCCTTAGATGTTACCACCTTATTTAACCAGTCTTCAGAAGCCTTCTGTTTTGTAGAAGTTATTATATTAACTTGATCCCCACTTTTTAATCTATGGTTTAAAGGAAACAATACTTTATCTATTATTGCTCCAGTAGATTTAGAACCTATTTCAGAATGAATTGAATAAGCAAAATCAAGAACTGTAGAATGTAATGGAAGAGTAATTAAATCACCATTAGGAGTGAAAACAAATATTTCTTCATTGTATAAATTACCTCTAAAATCATCTAAGAATTCCTGAGGGGAATAATTTTTATTACTTATTAAGTCTTTAACTGAAGAAATCCAATCATCAAACCTTGAATCTCCCTTAAGTTGTTCTTTATATTTCCAGTGAGCAGCAAAACCTTTTTCTGCTATATCATCCATTCTTTTAGACCTAATTTGTACTTCAACCCACTTCCCAACATTACTCATAACTGTAGTATGTAAAGATTCATAACCATTTGCTTTTGGAGTAGAAATCCAATCTTTTAATCTATCAGGATTAGGTTGATAAAAATCTGTTACAATTGAATATACCTGCCAACAAATATTTTTTTCTTCATTAATACCAACATCAACAATAATTCTTATTGCAAATAAATCATAAATATCCTCAAAACTTTTATCCTGATATTTTATTTTATTATTAATAGAAAAAATAGATTTTGGTCTACCAATTATTTTGACTTTATAATTCAAGGTCTTTAACTTATTATTAATTGGTCTTATAAATGATCTGATAAACTTAGCCCTTACTTCTTTAGAATCATTTAACTTATTTTTTATAAAATTAAAATTTTTCTCGTCAGTATATTTTAAATATAAATCATCTAATTCCGATTTTATCGAATAGAGGCCTAATCTATGAGCAAGAGGTGAATATACATAGATAGTTTCTGATGAAATTTTTAATTGAGATTTTCTAGACATACTATGAAGAGTTCTCATATTATGTAATCTATCAGCTAACTTTATCAAAATAACTCTCATATCATCAACAAGTGTTAACAACATTTTTTTAAAATTTTCAGATTGAATTGATGATCCAGGAGTAAATACTTGAGAAATTTTTGTTAAACCATCACAAATTCTAGATACATTAGTTCCAAATTCTGATTCGATATAATCTAAAGATAAATCAGTATCTTCAACAACATCATGCAATAAAGCTGCAATAATAGATGTAGCACCCAAACCTATTTCTTCTATACAAATTTGAGCAACACTTATAGGATGAAGAATATATGGTTCACCCGATTTTCTTCTCATATCTTTGTGTGCCTCTAAAGATATTCTAAAAGCTTTTTTAATATTTAATGAATCAGATTTTGAAATTATTAACTTAGAATGCCTTAAAAGCTTTCTATAAGCATTAACTATCAACTTATTATCTTTTTCCTCAATTGTTTTTGTATGATTTTTAATCTTCATTATTATAATTGAAATTTAATTTAAATTTTCTCATTAAAATAATTTATTTCTACATTTGCAAACTGTTTTATGCGGATGTGGCGAAATTGGTAGACGCACTAGATTTAGGATCTAGCGCCGCGAGGCTTGGGGGTTCGAGTCCCTTCATCCGCACTAATAAATAAATACTAATAAATTGAAAATAACTAAAACAAAAATTTCTAAAACAGAATCTAAAATTAATCTAGTTCTAGAAAAAAAAGATTATTCTAATCAATATGAATCAAAGTTGAAAGAGCTTAAAAGAAAAGCAAACTTAAAAGGATTTAGACCAGGAATGGTTCCAATACAATTAATAAAAAAAATGTATGGTAAAGGAATATTATTTGAAGAGTTAAATAAAATTGTTAGTGAAAAAATTAATACTTATATAAAAGATGAAAAAATTAAAATAATTGGTGATCCACTGCCACAAGAAAATAAATTAGAAAATGTTAATATTGACAAAATATCAGATTTTAATTTTGATTTTAAAGTTGGTCATTTAAGTGATTATAATTTAGAGTCTTTTTCAAAAAAAATGAAATACACATTAAATAAAATTAAAGTTGAAAAAAAAATAATAAATGACACAATAAAAAATTTACAAACTCAATATGCTGACATAAATAATCCTAAGAAAGTATCTTTTAAATCATCAGTATATGGAGAAGCATTATATAATAAACAATCAAAGAAAACATTATTAGAAATATCTGAATTAGATAAAAAAGAATCTAAAAAAATAATAGGTAAATCCATTGGAGATAATATTTTGATTAATTTATTAAAATTAACAAATAGTAATGAAGATAAAATATCACAAATACTTGGAGAAAAAATTATACTAAAAAATTGTCCCAAAAATATTTCAATAAAAATTGAAAATATTATTGAAAGATCATCTGCAAAAATAAATTCTGATTTTTTTGATAAAATATTTGGAAAAGGAAAAATCAAAACTGAAAAAGAATTTAACACAGAAATTAAAAAATCACTTAGTCTAAATTATCTAAGGGAAAGTGAATTTTTATTAAATCGAGAAATTGAAAAAAATTTAGTAGCTAAATATAAAATAGATGTCCCTTTGGATTATGTTAAAAATTGGATTACAAAAAATAATGATGAAGAAACAAGTAAAAAATTATTAAATGAACAATTCAATCAATACTGTGATCAAATTAGGTGGTCATATATTGTTGATGAAATTATTGATAAAAATAATATTAAAGTAGAAAATAAAGAAATAATATCTCTTGCTAAAGAACAAATTCAACATCAATTACAATCTTCAGGAATACCAGATATAAATAAAGACATGAATAAGTTTGTTGATAATTATTTAAAGCATAATAATGGAGAAAATTATCTAAAAATTTTTAATCAACTAAAATCTAATAAAGTATTTAACTTAATTAAAGAAAAAGTTTCAATAATTGATAAATTAATAACATTTGATAAATTTAAAGGACTTGCAAATAAAATAAATTAATTTTATTACATGAATAAAGATGAACTTAGAAAATATATAGTAAAAGATAAAAATTTAAATGGTCTTACATTTGATAAATATGTTGATAATGTAGAAAATATGACAAGATCTGTCATTGAAGAAAGACCAACAAATTTTAGAGAAATTGATGTTTTTTCTAGACTCATTATGGATAGAATAATTTTCCTAGGAATGGGAATTGAAGAGAATATTGCTAATATCATAACTGCTCAATTACTATTTTTAGAATCTGTAGATTCTAAAAAAGACATATTATTATATATTAATAGTCCAGGAGGATCAGTATATGCTGGCTTAGGAATCTACGATACTATGCAATATGTTTCACCTGATGTAGCTACTATATGTACTGGAATGGCAGCTTCAATGGGAGCTATTTTATTAGCTGGTGGGACAAAAAATAAAAGATCTGCATTAAAACATTCAAGAGTTATGATTCATCAACCTAGTGGTGGCATGCAAGGTCAATCCACTGATATGGAAATAACTTTAAAGCAAATGCAAGAATTAAGAAAAGACTTATATACTATATTATCTAATCATACTGGAAAAAATTATAAAGAAATTCAAAAAGATTCTGACAGAGATAAGTGGATGAGAGCAGAAGAAGCAAAAAAATATGGTATTATTGATGAAATATTAATAAGAAAAGCTAAATAGAAAGTAAAATTTTTTTAGCTACATTCCCTGAAGCATCTTCATCACCAATTCTTTCTTTTAATTCTAAATAATTATTCAACATATTATTTTTATAACTGTTGTTATTTTCAATTTTTTTTATTTCATTAATAATAGCTTTAGAATTAAACTTATTTTGAATCAATTCTTTAATACACAATTTTGATAAAACTAAATTAACAAGAGATATAAAATTTACTTTTATCAATAGTTTAGCTATCAAATAAGATATAGTAGAAGCCTTAAATACAACAACTTGAGGAATTCCAAGTAAGGCAACTTCAAGACTAGCTGTCCCTGACATAACAACAGAAAATTTTGAATTATAAATTACATTATACGTATTATCATAAAAAATATTTACATTTTCAAGCTTATTAATATCATTATAAATATCTTTTGGCAATTCTTTGACACCACATATATTAAAAGAATATTCAGGAAGTTTTCTAGATAAAATTTTAAATTCTGGAATTGATTTTTTCAATTCACTAATTCTACTTCCAGGTAAAAGAGAAACTACTTTAGTAGCTGATGAATATGATTTTTTTTTCAAAAAATCATTTATGTTTTTTATAAGAGGATTTCCAACATATTCAATATTAAGTGAATGTTTCAAAAAATATTTTTTTTCAAACGGTAAAATTGAATAAATCTTATCAACATATTTTTTTAATATAGATATTCTTCTTGAATTCCATGCCCAAACTTTTGGTGGTATATAATAATGAACTTTAAATCCATTTTCTTTAGCAAATTTCGCAACTTTTAAATTAAATCCAGGAAAGTCAATTAGTAAAATCAATCTTGGGTTTAATTCCAAAATATCTTGTTTGCATTTTTTTAATTTTCTAAATATTATAGGTAGTTTATATAATACCTCAATAAATCCCATAATACTATATGAAGAATAATTTTCTATAATATTTCCACCAGCATTTTTCATATGATCCCCACCCCAACAACTAATTTTCAAAGAGGAATTAATTTTTAAAAGATTTTCAATGATATGTGAACCATGAATGTCACCAGATTTCTCACCAGAAACAATAAAAATATCTGTATTATTCACCATAATAATCTACAAAATTTCTTGGAGTTTCATAAAGCCTTATAGAATGCAATTGACAATTAGATATATTTAATGACTTTATTTTTTTTTCAAGAATTTTCCAGAATTCTAATATAACATTTTCCGTAGAAGTTATTTTATTCTTTAAAAAAGGTACATCAAGATTTAAATTCTTATGATCCACCTTATCTAAAATTTCAGACTTTATAATATTAGACAATGTTTTTAAATCAATTACCATTCCAGTTATTTTATCTCTATCTCCTTTTACTGTAACAATAATTTCATAGTTATGACCATGCCAATTTTTATTTGAACATAAACCAAAAATTTTTAAATTTTTTTCTTCACTTAAATTGGGATTATAAAGTTTATGAGCAGCATTGAAATGTTCTTTTCTTGATATATATATCATGTAATTATAACTTTTGAAGACTTATTTAGTATAACTTCAACATGTTCATATTCTGAAGTACTTAATTCTAGACCTTTAAAATTAGCTGATAAAGGAAAATTTTTATATGTTCTTTCAATTAACACACCTATCTGAATATCTCTAGGATAATAAGAAAGCATTTTATTTATTCCATACATAATTGTACCTGCTGAATTCATAACATCATCTATAAAAATTACAACTTTTTTATTTATTTTTTTATGCTTTAATTCAGGAAAACAATTCTTAAATAATAGTTTTTTCTTATCTATCTCCATATCATATAAAGAAATTTCAATATTAGAAAATTCATTTATAAAACTTATAATCTTTTTTGATAAATAATTTCCATTAGGTTTTATTCCTACTAGTATAAGTTCCTTTTCAGTTATATTTTTTTCAATAATTTGATAAGATAATCTTTTAATTTTTTTATCAATATCATCTGAATTTAAAACAATATTACTCATTACAATGGCATTACTTTATTATCCTTAAAAGTAGAAAGAATAACCATTGACTGCAAACTATCAGTTGATTCAATTTCACTGACTTTATCAAGCATTAATTCTTGATAAGAAGCAATATTCTCAGAAACAACTTTCAAAATAAAATCGCCTGAACCTGTAATATGATGACACTCAATAACATTTTTTACTATATCAATTTTATCAAGAAAAATATTAATATTTTTCTTATTATGTTCTTTCAAAGAAACAAGTACAAAAGTACTAACACCTAAACCAATTTTAGATAAATTTAACTGTGCATGGTATCCACTGATAATACCTTTTCTTTCTAGTTTTTTAACTCTCTCAAGAGTTGGTGCTGGAGATAAACCTATTTGTTTTGAAAGAAGTGAGTTAGTTATTTTAGCATTTTTCTGAAGAATTTCTAAAATTTTTTTGTCAATATTATCTAATTTCATAATAAAAATAAAATTTGGTTATTTTAAAAATTTGATTAATAAAATTTTGCCTAGCAAATATATAACAGGAAAAACAAAATTTATTTCATTTTTTGTAAATATTTTCTGGAATCAATATTTATTTTATTTTTCCTTTTAGTTAACCTAATAATTCTTTTAAAATACTCTTTTGAAGACTTGAAATTTCTATTATCAAATTCCATTTTTCCAAGATAAAAATATGAATATAATGAATAACCTAATTTCTCATTATTCATTTTAATAGAATAATCTATAGACTTTAAATAATTTTCTTTTGCACTTAAAAAATTTAAATTTTTTCTTTCAATTTCTCCTTTAAAAAAATGAGCATTTCTAACGGAATTTATATTATAACCTAATTTATTATTTAAATGGTTTTCAATTAGTTCATTTGATTCTATTTCACATTTTTTAAACAAACCTGATCGATAAAGCAATTGAGTATAGTACTTATGAAATACTGAATTATTTGGATATGAAGAATGAAGATAATCGGAAATCTGTAAAGCTTTAGAAAGCTTATTTTCCTCTGAAAATATTCGCATAAGAAAATACTGAGCTTCTGTTCTAGTATAAAAAGAATTTTTAGCAGCATTATTTAATTGTTCTATTCCTTTGATTTTATTTCCTTTTGGAAAAAAACTTATAATTGGAGTTAAAATCGGATACTTATTTGAAATCCAAATAGAATAATAATTGAAAAGTCCATTTCCAAAAGCTATTTCTGGAATTAAATTATCATCTTCTCTAATTTCTTTTAAATATTTAAGAGCATTTCTGCCTGCAAAAGCAGCTTTCCTCCAACTTCTTCTTTCACCTAATAACCTACCCTTAAATCCATAAGATGCAGCAAGAAAAAAAGATCCATCAATAACATTTCCATTTTTATGAATTTTTTTTGAAAGTTTTATTGATTTATCCATTAAAAAAAGAAATCTATCATCCAATATTTTATTATCAGGGTCTGTCTCTATCTTCCACCAACTGCTTAAGCCTAACAAAAAAATTGGAAGTGGATGGTTTTTATATTCATCAACTAACCACTTAAATTCTTTTTCAGCTTCATTAAATTCAAAATTATACATCTTATTAATTGCATTAGTAGATTCTATTTGAATATCTATATCTAATAGAATACTTTCAACATTTTTAACTTGAGAAAATATATTATTATTAGAACAAACAATTAAAAGAAATAAGAATATGAAAATATTTTTCATTTTTATTTTACAAATTAACTTAATCAATAGATTATGATTATAATAATTTATATTATTTTCGCTGAAACAGATTTTTATGTTGAATTACAATAAAATAAATAATTATTCTGGATGGATTACATTTATCATATCTTTAATTGTTTATAGTATTACCGTTGAGGATACTGCTAGTTTTTGGGACGCTGGGGAATTTATTGCTGTATCAAGTAAACTTGAAGTTCCACACCCGCCTGGAGCACCTTTTTATTTACTTTTGGGAAGAATTTTTTCTTTACTAGCTCTTGGAAATACTGAAAATATTGCTCTAGCTATTAATTTTCTTAGTGTAATAGCCAGTTCTTTTACAATTTTATTTCTTTTTTGGAGTATAACCCATCTTTCAAAAAAATTATTAGCTCCAGATACTAATAATAATATCATTCTTATAATATTATGTGGCTTTACAGGTTCGATGGTTTTTACATTTTCTGACTCATTTTGGTTTTCAGCAGTTGAAGCAGAGGTATATGCAATGTCATCATTTTTTACTGCATTTGTTTTTTGGGCGATTCTTAAATGGGAAACTATAGAATCTGAATCAGATCAAAACAAATGGATTATTCTTATAGCTTATATGATGGGCCTATCAATAGGAGTTCATTTACTAAATTTAGTTACTATACCAGCATTAGGTTTAATTATATATTTCAAAAAAACTAAAAAAATATCATTAATTGGCTTATTTTCATCATTATTAATAAGCTCATTTATAATAATCTTAATTATTGAAGGTATAATTCCTGGTTTACCATCTGTTGCTAGCTTTATTGAAAGATTTTTTGTTAATTCAATTGGACTACCTTTTGGTTCTGGTATTGTTTTTTTTATAATACTATGTATTTCTTCATTAGTTTATCTTATTAGATACTCTCATATTAAAGAAAAAATTATTTTAAATACATCATTATTATCATTAGCATTTATATTAATTGGATATTCATCTTATTCTTTAGTACTTATAAGATCGAGTTTTAATCCACCAATAGATGAAAATAATCCTGAAAATATTTTAAATTTTATTTCATATTTAAAAAGAGAACAATACGGATCTAGACCTCTATTTAAAGGTCAATATTTTGATGCTCAAGTTACAAGTCAAGTAGATAATGGTATAAATTACAAGAAAGGAAAAGAGAAGTATGAAATCAAAGAAAAAAAATTCAAATATGTTTATGACCCAAAACGTACTACTATTTTTCCTAGAATGTATAGTAATCAACCAAATCACATTCAACGTTACAGAGAAATAACAAATTTAAATCAAAATCAAAATCCAAATTTTTCTGATAATATTGAGTTCTTTTTTAAATATCAAATTGGTCATATGTATTTGAGGTATTTTCTATGGAATTTTTCTGGTAGAGAATCTGACATTCAAGATGCTCAATGGCTAAGTTTATCTAATACCTTTGATGAAGTTCCTTATCAAATTCAAAATAATAAAGGTCGAAATAATTATTTTATGTTACCACTAATTCTTGGAATTTTAGGAATGTTTTTTCATTATTCAAAAGATAAAAAGAATTTTTCAGTAGTTACTCTACTATTTATCTTAACAGGAATTGCGTTAGTATTTTATCTAAATAGTCCTCCAACAGAACCAAGAGAAAGAGATTATATATATGCAGGATCATATTATGCATTTTCTATTTGGGTTGGCTTTGGATCGCTATTCCTTTACTCATTATTTTTAAAAGTATTTAAAAAAGAAAATTTAGCTCTAGGACTTAGTGTTATATTATCATTACCAAGTCCATCAATAATGGCATATGAAAATTGGGATGATCATGATAGATCAAATCGCTATCTATCTGTTGATTCAGCTAAAAACCTACTTTCCTCTTGCAAACCAAACTCTATACTTTTTACCGGTGGAGATAATGATACTTTCCCTCTTTGGTATGTTCAAGAAGTAGAAGAGTTTAGAACTGATGTAAGAGTAATAGTATTAAGTTATTTTAATACTGATTGGTATATTGATCAAATGATGTCTAAAAAAAATCAGTCTGAAGCAATAAAATTTAACTTGAGTCTAGATAATTATATTCAGGGAGGTTTAAATGATTATCTGCCTTATGCTAACAATCCAAAAATTAAAGATGCCGCTATAAACTTAACTGCTTATCTAAACTTAGTTAAAAATAGTAGTAAAGCAATTCAAGTTCCTACAAGATCAAGTAATTATAATATTATACCATCAAAGTCCTTATACTTAGATATTGATGAAAACAAAGACATAAAAGGATTACCAGAAAGATTTTCAAAATTTAAAACAAATAAGCTTATTCTTCCTCTTAAGAAAAACAAAAATGGCTTAGAAAAAAAAGATCTTGCATTCATAGATCTTTTAGAAGCAAATAATTGGGAAAGACCTATTTATTTTAATAATACATCTCTAAATGGAATAGGTTTTGACTTAAAAAGAAATGTAATTCAAGAAGGGTTTGCTTATAGACTATTTCCTATTTTAAATTCTAAATCTGAAAGTTTAATAAATTCAGATCTAATGTACTATAACATTATGAAAAATTCACATTGGAGAGAATTAGATAATGAAAATACATACTACTCTGAAGATTATAGAGGGTTTATTATGAACTACAGAGCAACTTTTAATACTCTAATCAGAAGTTTGATTGATAATGGTGAATATGTGAAAGCACTTGAAGTAATAAATAAATCTTTAGAGCTTATCCCAGATAAATCAATAATGTATGATCATTTCTCAGTACAAATTGTTTCTTTTTTAATTGAACTTAATAAAAAGGCTAATATGGAAACAGAAGAAAAAGCTAATGAAATAGCTGACATAACAAGTAAAAGAGCTGATGAAATATTAAATTATTATTTTGATAATAATATTAATAATAAATATGAAATTCAAAGAAATTTAGTTTCATTAAATACACTTGCAAGAGCATATAATAATCATTCCAATAAAGAATTATCAAAAAAATATAAAGATTTATTTGAGATAAACTACGGAAAGAATCCTTAATTTTTCAAGAATTTTAAAATTTTTCTTTTTCTATCATTTTTTTCATTAATTATTAAGAAAAAAATGCCTTTTGAAATATTTTTTAAATCAATTTTTAACTCTCTATCAGAAACTCTTTCTGAATCAAAATTTAATTGATTGCCAATAAGACTATGAATTTTAAACTCAAAATCATCAACATTAAGTTTATTTTGAAACTTTACCGTAATATAATCAGTTGCTGGATTAGGATATAATTCAATATTTACATTATTTATTAAATCCTGAGAAAATAAATTATAAGAAAAAAAAGTAAATACTATTAAAATAAAATTTTTCATTGCATCATTTATATTATCAAAGAAAAGGAAATAATATTTAGAATCAAAAAATGATAATAATAAGAAAAGTTAATTTTTATTAAAATAAATCAGCAACTCTCTTTGCAATCCAATCACCAACATAAGAAGTTGAAAAATTATTTTTTGATGAAATATCTTCAGTAACTATATTTGAATCTATAGCATTTTTTACGGCTTCTTGAATAAGAATAGATTCCTTATTCATATCAAATGCTAAATTTAACATCATTCCTGCTGATAAAATCATAGCCATAGGATTGGCAATATTTTTTCCTGCTGCTTGAGGATAGGAACCATGAATTGGTTCAAATAAAGATATTTTATCTCCTATTGAGGCAGATGGCAACATACCCAAAGAACCTGTTATTACAGAAGCTTCATCAGTAATTATATCTCCAAACATATTTTCAGTTAAAATAACATCAAAATCAGATGGATTTGTTATAATTTTCATTGCAGCATTATCTACAAAAAGATAATTTACATTTATATCAGAATATTTATTTTTTGCCATATCCTGAACTACTTCTCTCCATAATCTAGACGTTGATAAAACATTAGCTTTATCAACCAATGTTAATTCTTTTTTTCTTTTATGAGCTTCTTTAAAAGCAAGTTCAGAAATTCTAATAATTTCTTCTCTTGTATATGAACAAGTATCATAAGCTGTATTTCCATCATCTGAAATACCTTTATCTCCAAAATAAATACCTCCTGTTAATTCTCTATAAACTACAAAATCAACATTTTCCACAATTTCTTTTTTAAGTGGAGATGCATCTATTAATGAAGTATAAGTCTGAACAGGTCTTACATTAGCATATAAACCCAAAAATTTTCTCATTTCCAAAAGACCGTCCTCAGGTCTAATTTTTGCTTTTGGGTCATTATCATATTTAGGATCACCAATTGCACCAAATAATATAGCATCAGATGACTTAGATATCAATTTAGTTGAATCAGGAAAAGGATGATTTTCTATATCTATAGCAGAAGCACCAACTAAAGCATTAGTATAGTTAAATGTTACCCCTGTTTTTAAAGCAATTACTTCTAAAACTTTAATTGCTTCTTTCATTACTTCTGGACCAATACCATCTCCCCCTAAAACTGCAATATTTTTTACCATTAACTATTTATTTTCAAAATTTATGATTTTATCTTTTATACTCAATAAATAATCTATGTTATCATACCCATTTAGTAAACAAGATTTATTGTATTCATTTATTGAAAAATGTTCTTTAATCTCTAAAACTTCTGAATAGAATAATTGATTTTGTAAATCAACAGTAAATGTATAATCAGGATTTTTATTTATTTTATCAAAAATTTTTTGAATAATTTTTTCTTCTAACTCGATAGCTAACAAACCATTATTTAAAGAATTATTTTTAAAAATATCAGCTAAGAAACTACTTATAACAACCCTAAAACCATAGTCATAAATAGCCCATGCAGCATGCTCTCTACTAGATCCACATCCAAAATTTCTTCCTGCAATTAAAATCTTAGAATTATTATTATGACTATTTAATATAAAATCCTTTATTGGCTCATTATTTGAGTTATATCTCCAGTCTCTAAATAAATTTTCACCAAAACCTTCTCTAGAAATAGCTTTTAAAAAACGAGCGGGTATAATTTGATCAGTATCAATATTTTCAATTTTTAATGGGGTTAATTGAGAAGTTAATTTAATAAATTTTTCCATATTATATATATTCTCTTATATCAGAAACACACCCATTTATAGCAGAAATTGCAGCTGTAACTGGACTAGCTAAAAATGTTCTTGAGCCAGGTCCTTGTCTACCCTCAAAATTACGATTTGAAGTAGAAACACAATAATTTTCCTTAGGTATTTTATCTTCATTCATAGCAAGACAAGCAGAACAACCAGGTTGTCTAAATTCAAAACCAGCATCAATAAATATTTTATTTAATCCTTCATCTATAGCTAACTTTTCAACTTTTTTAGAACCTGGGATTACCCAAGCATTAACATGATCTGCTTTTCTCTTTCCTTCAATAATTTTAGCTGAAAGTCTTAAATCTTCAATTCTTGAATTTGTGCAACTTCCTATAAAAACATAATCAATTTTATGATTTAATAATTTTTCGCCAGATTTTAAACCCATATACTTTAAAGATTTATTGAATGATTCAGTAGAATTTTCAATTGCAGAATATGGAATAGCTTCGCCTATTTTTATCCCCATTCCTGGATTTGTACCATAAGTAATCATAGGTTCAATATCATTGGCCTCAAATTTTAATACCTTTTCAAAAACAGCACCATCATCAGATTTTAGATTATTCCATTTTTTAACTGAATCTTCAAATTCCTTATTCTTAGGAGCAAATTCTTTTCCTTTTATATACGCATAAGTTGTTTCATCTGGAGCAATCATCCCTCCTCTAGCTCCCATTTCTATACTCATATTGCAAACAGTCATTCTTGCCTCCATAGATAATGATTCAATTGCTGAACCTGTAAATTCTATAAAATATCCAGTACCTCCAGATGCACTTATTTTTGAAATAATATAGAGTATAATATCCTTTGAAAAAACACCTTTATTTAGTTTTCCATTAATTTCTATCTTCATTTTTTTAGGTTTATTCTGAAGCAAACATTGAGTTGCTAAAACCATTTCAACTTCAGTAGTTCCTATACCAAATGCAATAGATCCAAAGGCTCCATGGGTAGAGGTATGACTATCACCACACACTATAGTCATTCCTGGTTGCGTGATTCCAAGCTCTGGACCAATAACATGAACTATACCCTGATATTTATGACCTAAACCATACAAAGCAATACCAGTTTCATTACAGTTTTTTGTTAATGTTTCTACTTGATTTCTTGACAACTTTTCTTGAATTGGTAAATGTTGATTAAGTGTAGGTACATTATGGTCTGCTGTTGCAATTGTTTTTTCTTTTCTAAAAACTTCAATATTTCTTCTTCTTAAACCAGAAAATGCTTGTGGACTTGTAACCTCATGAATTAAATGTTTATCAATATATAATACACTTGGACCATTTTTTATAGAATCTACAATATGATTATCCCAAACTTTATCAAATAATGTTTTCCCCATATTATTTTTTATCTCCGACTAACTCATATAAATCTTCATCATGTAAAAGCTTTCTTTCATCAGCCATGTTAAGGAATTTTATATAAAGGGTCTCCATTTCAATTTTAGTAAATTCATAACCTAATAACTTCAATCTATGACTTAATGCAGCTCTACCACTTCTTGCTGATAAATCAATTGATGATGCTTCAACGCCAACATCTAAGGGATCAATAATTTCATATGTTTCCCTATGCTTTAAAAATCCATCTTGATGAATTCCTGATGAATGAGCAAATGCGTTGGATCCAACAATAGCTTTATTTCTCTGAACTGGCATATTCATCATTCTACTAACTTTTTTACTTAATGGAACAATTTTTTTAGTATTAATATTAGTACGCATATTTAAATTAGGATGAGCATGAAGTATCATTACAATTTCCTCGAGAGAAGTATTTCCTGCTCTCTCACCTATTCCATTCATTGTAACTTCAACCTGCCTAGCACCATTTTGTAATCCTGATAATGAATTAGCAGTAGCTAAACCTAAATCATTATGGCAATGAACAGAAACAATAGCTTTATCAATATTAGGAACATTGTTAATTAAAAACTTTATCTTATCTCCATACATAGTGGGAATATTATACCCAGTAGTATCTGCAATATTTATTACAGTAACACCTGCATCAATAACTGATTCCACCATCTTTGCAAGAAAATCCTGATCAGCTCTTCCTGCATCCTCAGGATAAAACTCAATATCATCAAAATATTTTCTAGCATATTTCACAGTAGATATGGCCTGTTCTAATATTTTTTCTCTGGTTGACTTGAACTTATACTTTATATGGATATCAGAAGCACCAATTCCTGTATGCAATCTTTTTCTTTTAGCCTCCTTTAATGATAGAACTGCCATATCAATATCCTTAACAACAGCTCTACTCAAAGCACATATAATAGGTTTTTTTACATTTTTAGAAATTTCAACTACTGAACTAAAATCACCTGGGCTTGAAATAGGAAATCCCGCTTCAATTACATCGACGCCTAGATCTTCTAGTCCTAAAGCCAACTCAACTTTTTCTTTTGTATTTAGTTGACATCCAGGAACCTGTTCGCCATCTCTAAGAGTTGTATCAAAGACGTGTATTTTATTTTTAGACATAAATTTTTTTTAAAAATAACCTTAAAGAAGTTTAAGTTACATATTTTTAACTATTTCTTGACCAAACTGGGAACAAGAAAGAAGAGTAGCATCATTCATTTGTCTTTCAAAATCATAAGTGACTTTTCTAGACTCAATAGATTTAATCAATCCCTTATATATTAAATTTTTCGCATCGTCCCAGCCTAAATGTTCAAGCATCATAGCGCCAGATAAAATTATGGATCCAGGATTAACTTTGTCTTGTCCAGCATATTTTGGAGCGGTTCCGTGAGTAGCTTCAAATATAGCATGGCCGGTTTCATAATTAATATTAGCTCCAGGAGCTATTCCTATACCACCTACAATTGCAGCTAAAGCATCAGAAATATAATCCCCATTTAAGTTCATAGTTGCTATAACTGAGTATTCTTTAGGTCTAAGTAATATTTGTTGAAGAAAAGCATCGGCAATAACATCTTTTATAATAATCTTATGAGAATCAATATTAATAATCTGCCATGGACCTCCTTCATAATCTACAGCCCCATACTCATCTTTGGCCAACTGATATCCCCAGTCTCTAAAACCTCCTTCAGTATACTTCATTATATTTCCTTTATGAACAAGGGTTACTGAATCTTTTTTATTTTTTATAGCATATTCAATTGATGATCTTACTAATCTATTAGTACCTTCAATAGATATTGGCTTAATACCTAAACCTACAGTATCTGGAAATCTAATTTTATCATATCTAGATCTAAAATTTTCTTTAAGTATTTCTTTCAACTTTAAATTTTCTTTAGTTCCATTTTCAAATTCAATACCCGCATAAATATCTTCAGTATTCTCTCTAAAAATAATCATGTCTGTAGCACCAGGATTTTTTACAGGAGAAGGTGTTCCATTGAACCACCTAACTGGTCTCACACAAGCAAAAAGATCTAATTTTTGTCTAAGAGCTACATTTAAAGATGTCATTCCGCCACTAATAGGAGTAGTTAATGGACCCTTAATACCAACAAGGTACTTATTAAATGAATCTAAAGTCTCTTGAGGCAACCATTCGCCAGTTTTATTATATGCTTTTTCACCTGCGAGAACTTCTTTCCATACTATTTTTTTTGTTCCATGATATGCTTTTTCTACAGCAGAATCAAAAACAAATTTACTAACAGGCCATATATCGATACCTATACCATCACCTTCAATAAAAGGTATTATAGGATTATTACCTACCTCTAATTTTCCATTAAGAATTTTAATATTATCTCCTTCCATAAATCAAAAGCAATTATAGATATTTTTTAACAAAATGAATAAAATAAATTGTGGAAAAAATTATTTCCATTTTATGTTACAACCCATGCTTGGAAACTGCTTATTAGTTATTTTTTTTTCTGAAGTAAAAGAATCTATAGCATTTCTTAAATCTTTACCATCTACTTCAAAATCATTACCTGGAGAAGAAGCATCCATACGTCCTCTATATATTAACTTTTTTTCATAATTAAATAAATAAAATTCAGGAGTACACACTGCCTTAAAAAGTTTAGCAACTTCTTGAGATTCATCATATAAATATGGAATATCTAGTTCTAATTTTTTAAATAAAAGATTCATTTTTTCTGGTGAATCTTGAGGATAATTAATAACATCATTAGAACTAATAGCTACAAATTGAATATCATTTTTTTGGTATTTTGATACCAAAGATTGTATTTGATCATGATAATGGATAACGTATGGACAATGGTTACAAATTATCATAATAACTGTACCTAAATCCATTGATAAGTTATCTTCAGAATAAGTTTTATTATTCATCACATTAGGAAGGTTAAATGATGGAATTTTAGTTCCAAGACTTAACATTTCTGAATAAGTAAGAGACATATAAGAATATTTTATTTTTTTTATATCATTTAAAATTATAAATTAAACAAAAATTAACCCTATGAAAAAAATTCTACTACTATTATTATATATAATTTCTTCTAACATTGCTCTAAGCCAAATTGAAGTTGCTCCTGATAGAAATCGAGGAGAAGGTCCATTTAACCAACTAATAATTAGGGGAGCAACACTTATAAATGGGAATGGGGCTCCTCCAACTGGTCCTGTTGATGTTATTATTGAAAATAATAAAATAGTAGGTATAAGAAATGTAGGATATCCTGGATTGGAAATTAATGAAAATAGGAGACCAAAACTAAAAAAAGGAGGAAAAGAAATAGATGCACATGGAATGTATTTACTTCCTGGATTCATTGATATGCATGGACATATTTCTTCTCAAAGATCTGGAAAAGCAGAGTATGTTTATAAATTATGGCTAGCACATGGAATAACAACAATTAGAGATCCATCTTGTGGTCAAGGTCTAAATTGGGTATTACAACAAAAAGAAGAAAGTAGAAAAAATAATATAACTGCTCCTAGAATTCTAGCATATACTGGATTTGGTCAAGGAGCAAAAAATGGAATAAACTCTCCCCAAGAAGCAATTGATTGGGTAAGAAAAAATGCAGAAAAGGGGGCTGATGGTATTAAGTTTTTTGGTTCAAGACCTGACATATTTAAAGCAGCACTTCAAGAAAATAAAAGGTTAGGGTTAAGATCTGCTTGTCATCATGCTCAAATGGATGTGGCACTAATGAATGTTCTAGAAACTGCAAGAAATGGCTTAACTACTATGGAACATTGGTATGGGCTACCCGAAGCTCTTTTTGAGGATAAAACAGTGCAGAATTATCCTTTAGATTACAATTATATGAATGAGGGGAACAGATTTGAAGAAGCTGGAAAATTATGGAGTCAAGCAGCCAAACCATATTCCAAAAAATGGAATGATGTTATGAACGAACTAATTTCTTTAGATTTCACTATAGATGTAACTTTTGTCCCTTATAGTATTTTTAGAGATGTTCAAAGAGGTAGTAGTCTACCATGGCATAAAGATTATACTAGACCTGCACTTCTTAAATTCTTTCTTCCAGCTAGAGATTCTCATGCTGCAGCATACTATGATTGGGGTACTGAAAAGGAAACAGAATGGAAAGAAAATTATAAACTTTGGATGACATTTATAAATGAATATAAAAATAGAGGAGGTAGAGTGACAGCTGGAGCTGATTCTGGTTATATGTACAATTTATATGGTTTCGGTTATATACAAGAATTAGAGTTATTAAGAGAAGCTGGTTTTCATCCTATGGAAGTTATTCAATCAGCAACTTTAAATTCAGCTGAAGCTATTGGAATGGATAAAGAAATAGGAACTATTGAAGTTGGTAAATATGCTGATATGATTTTAATGGATGAAAATCCTCTTAAAAATCTAAAATATTTGTATGCAACAGGTGATATAAAATTAGATAAAAACAACAAAGTTGTAAGGGTTGGTGGTGTTAAATATACCATTAAAGATGGAATAATATATGACTCTCAAAAACTTCTTGAAGATGTAAAAAAAATAGTAGACGAAGAAAAAGAATCCACTCCTGGATGGGAAAAATTACTTATTCAATCAATAGGTAATTAAAGCTTTTATTTATGATAAAAAGATTAAGTCTTTTAGTTATACTAATTTCTGTTTTTTTTGAAAGCAAAAGTCAAAATATTGCACAACAACTTGGATATGATAAAAATGCAAAACTTCTTATTATTCATGCAGATGATATTGGAGTATCGCATTCAGTTAATAAAGCAAGTTTTAATGCTTTTAAATCAGGGTCTATAAGCTCTGGAAGTATAATGATTCCTTGTTCATGGTCACTTGAGGTTGCTAAATTTTCAGAATTAAACCCTCAGTACGATTTAGGTCTGCATCTTACTATAACTTCTGAATGGGAAAATTATAAATGGGATGGAATATCTTCATCAAATGAAATATCATCACTTTTAAACTCTTATAATCATTTTTATGATAACACTGAAGATGTAAAAAAATATGCAATTGCTTCTGAGGTAAAGAAAGAAATTCAAGCACAAATAGATTATGCAAAAAAAGTTGGTATTAATCCAACTCATCTTGATTCCCATATGGGTGCATTAAGTGTTAGGGCAGACATAGCTAAAGCGTACTTAGAAGTAGGTGAAGAAAATAATATTCCTGTTTTTTTACCCTCAACAATAAAGCCTCTTTTAGAAAGCATAAATTATAATCAAGAAAATCTAGTATTGGTTGATAAGTATTATATGATGGATGGTTCTGGTGTAGAAAAATCTGAATGGTCAAATTTTTACTCTAACATTATTAATAACTTACAACCAGGGTTTAATGTTATTTTAGTACATCTAGGTTATGACAATGAAGAGTTACAAGCAGTAACTATAAATCATCCAGACTTCGGATCTTCTTGGAGAGAATTAGATCTTCATGTTTTAGAAAGCAAAACATTTAAAAATTTATTAATAAAAAATAACATAAAAATTATTCAATGGAGAGATATAAAAAACATTATTTATCCAAATAATTAAATATTTATTAATCCACAAAAATTTAATTTTTAAATCTCACAAACCAAGTTCTTTGAGTTGATCTGGACTAATTTTTGAAGGAGAGTCAATCATTACATCACGGCCAGCTGTATTTTTTGGAAATGCTATAAAATCTCTAATAGAATCTTTACCAAAAAACAGTGCACATAATCTATCCAAACCAAATGCAATTCCTCCATGTGGAGGTGTCCCGTATTGAAATGCATTTAATAAAAAACCGAATTGTTCTTCAGACTCCTCTTTTGTGAAACCAAGTACATTAAACATTTTTTCTTGTAAATCTCTTTCAAAAATTCTTATTGATCCACCTCCTATTTCAACTCCATTAATAACTAAATCATAAGCATTTGCTCGAACTGACCCAGGATCATCTTTAAGTAAATCAACATCTTCCTTTACTGGTGAAGTAAATGGATGGTGCATAGCATGAAATCTTTTTGATTCTTCATTCCACTTAACTAGAGGAAAGTTAACTACCCATATAGGTTTAAAATCAGCAGGATTTCTTAAGTTAAGTTTATTTCCCATTAAAAGTCTAAGTTCTGATAAGGCATTTTGTGTTTTATTTATTTCTCCTGCAAGAATTAAAATTAAATCTCCTTTTTGAGCTTTACAATTAGATGCAATCATTAAAAGATCTTCTTGACTATAAAACTTATCAACTGAAGACTTAAGGGTTCCATCACTATTATACTTTATATAAACTAAACCCTTAGCACCTATTTGAGGTTTCATAACAAAACCTGTAAGCTCATCAATTTGTTTTCTAGAATATTCTGAACATCCAGAAGCATTAAAAGACAAAACTATATCGGCATTATCAAAAACTTGAAACCCATTACCTTTTGTGGATTCTGTTATATCAAAAAATTTCATTTCAAAACGAGTATCTGGTTTATCATTACCATAATATTTGATAGCATCAGAATACTCCATAATTGGAATTTTACCAATATCCACATCTAAAATTTTTTTAAATAAGTTCGTTATTAATCCTCCAAACATAGATAAGAGATCATCTCTTTCAACAAATGACATTTCGCAATCTATCTGTGTAAATTCCGGTTGTCTATCAGCACGCAAATCTTCATCTCTAAAACACTTAACAAGTTGATAGTATTTATCAAAACCTGAAACCATTAAAAGTTGTTTAAAAGTTTGAGGTGATTGAGGTAAGGCATAAAACTCTCCTTGATTTATTCTAGATGGTACAATGAAATCTCTTGCACCTTCTGGAGTTGACTTTATTAAAACGGGAGTTTCAATTTCTATAAAATCTTTTGAATCTAAAAATTTTCTTGTGCTTCTCATTAATTCATGTCTAAGCATAAGATTTTTTTGAATAGGTTTCCTTCTTAAATCTAGATATCTATATTTCATCCTCAAATCTTCACCTCCATCTGTTTCATCTTCAATGATAAAAGGAGGTGTTTTTGATTTATTTAAAAATTGAAGTTGATTTACCAAAATTTCAATATCTCCTGTTTCAATATTATTATTTTTAGAAGACCTTTCTAAAACTGTTCCATTAACCTTTAAAACAAATTCTCTTCCACATTCCCTTGCTTTCTTAAAAGTTTGAACTTTTGTAACTGATTCTTCAAAAATTAGTTGAGTAATACCATACTTATCTCTAAGATCTATCCATATCATCTTACCTTTATCTCTTACTTTTTGAACCCAACCACATAAAGAAACTTTTGATCCAACATCAATAATTCTTAATTCCCCACAAGTATGTGATCTTAACATAATTAAATTTTACAAACAAAATTAATAGATTTATAAACAATGCATTCATTTTTTTTATAATCTTACATCTACTATGAATTTAATAATCAAAAGAGACGAGCACTACATGAAACTAGCACTAAAACAAGCAGAAAAAGCTTATGAAGAAGAAGAAATTCCAGTTGGAGCTATAATAGTGTTAGATGATAAAGTTATAAGTAGAGGATATAATCAATCCCAAAAATTAAATGATGCTACAGCTCATGCAGAAATGATTGCAATAACATCGGCTCAAAATAAATTAGGTAGCAAATATCTAAATAAATGTGAGCTATTTATAACACTTGAACCATGTACAATGTGTACTGGGGCAATTCATTTATCAAAAATTTCAAAAGTAATTTATGGTCTTGATGACAAAGAAAAAGGATACTTAAAAAAATCTTTAAAGAATATTAATAAAAAATTAGTTGTCACATCTAATATTCTAGAAAAAGAATGTAAAGAACTATTGAATTCATTTTTTTTTAAATTAAGAAGTTGATTTTATAGTATTTCAACTAAAATTCTTATATTGATATATAATTATTTTTAAATTTTAAATTTTAGAAAATATGGCTTTCTCATTACCAGAATTACCTTACTCATACAATGATCTTGAACCTTATATTGATGCAAAAACAATGGAAATTCATCACTCAAAACATCATAATGCTTATATAGCTAATTTAAATAACGCAATATCTGGAACAATGATTGAAAATTTATCCATTGAAGATATATGTAAAAATCATTCTGAAAATATGCCTATTAGAAATAATGGGGGTGGTCATTATAATCACTCTCTATTTTGGAATATTCTATCACCTAAAGGTGGTGGAGAGCCTAATGGAAAAATTGCAGAATTAATAAATTCAAGCTTTGGAAGCTATGATGATTTTAAAGAAAAATTTACAAATGCTGCTATGACAAGATTTGGATCAGGATGGTCTTGGTTATGCAAAGTAAATAATCATGTAGAAATATGCTCTACACCTAACCAAGATAATCCTTTAATGCCAGGTATTTGTACAGATATTAGCATCCCCTTGTTAGGATTAGATGTTTGGGAACATGCATATTACTTAAACTATCAAAACAGAAGACCAGATTATATTGGTGCATTCTTTAATTTAATTAATTGGGAAGAAGTCAATAATAAAATATGATTAAATCAAGAAGATCTTTTGTCAAAAACTCAACTAAAGTAGGAATTGGTGCTTCAATATTTTCAGGAATGTCTCTATCAGCAATTGCATCTATGAGAAAATACGTTTCACCTAATGAAAAAATAAATTTTGGAGTTATAGGGTGTAATGGAATGGGTTGGAGTGATATGAACTCAACTTTAAAGAATAGTGAAGTAGACTGTATTGCATTATGTGATGTAGATCAAAATGTTTTAGAGAAGAGATCTGATGATGTAAAAAAAATAACAGGTAAAAAACCTATATTATATAATGATTATAGAAAATTATTAGATAATAAAGACATTGATGCTATAATAATAGGGACACCTGATCACTGGCATTGCCTAAACCTTGTAGACTCTTTAGAAGCAGGTAAACATGTTTACTGTGAAAAACCAATATCAAATTCAATAGCGGAAGCAAATATTATGCTAGATTCTGCAAAAAAACATAGGAAATGTGTACAGGTTGGTCAATGGCAGAGAAGTGGTGGTCAATACAAAGAGGCAATGGAATATCTTTGGTCTGGAAAATTAGGTAAAATAAGGTTAGTTAAAGTGTGGGCTTATCAAGGCTGGTATGGATGGGTTGATGAAAAACCTGATATAGATACACCAAAAGGTATAGACTATAATATGTGGTTAGGACCAAGTCCAATGAGAAAATTTAATGAAAATAGATTCCACTTTAATTTCAGATGGTATTGGGATTATGCAGGTGGCCTTATGACAGATTGGGGAGTTCACGAAATTGATATTGCTTTATTGGGCATGAAAGCTAAAGATCCTATATCCGTTATGGCTTCTGGAGGTAAATTTGGTTATCCCAATCAGGATACAGAAACACCAGATACTTTACAGACAGTATATGAATATGACAACTTCACTATGCTATGGGAACATGCTAATGGAATAGATAATGGAAATTATGGAAAAAGCGAAGGAATAGCTTTCATAGGAAGCCAAGGAACACTAGTAGTTAACAGAGGTGGTTGGGAAGTCATCCCTGAAAAAGATCATAGAAATGGAGGTGATTTCTATATTGATCAAATACCAAAAAAATCATCTAATTTTAATGCTCTTGATGCTCACACTAAAAATTTTATTAATTGCATAAAAAATAATGATCTAAGTTCATTAAACTGTGGAATTGAAAGTGGAAGCATTGCCGCAATCAATGCACACATGGGAAACATTGCTTATAAAACTGGTAATAAAATATTTTGGAATAAAAAAATGAGAAATTTTGGTAGTGATTATAAAGCAAATAGTCTAATCACACCAAAATATAATAATGGTTGGAGACTACCTAGAGTTTAATTTATCATCCACTATTTTTTTAAGTTCAATAATTTCATCACGCAATCTTGCAGCTTCAAAAAAATCTAAATTTTTTGCAGAAATTTCCATTCTCTTTTCATTTCTTAATATAATTTTTTTGATTTCATCATTACCCATACTTTTAATTACAGGATCAATTTCAAGGTTTGATATAAATTGGGGTTCTTTATCTGACTTTTGACCAACAGAAGTTTGAGCTATAATACTTTCTTTTGACTTAAAAATTGTTTTTGGTATAATATTATTTTTAATATTATATTCATTCTGAATCTTTCTTCTTCTCTTTGTTATCTTGATAGTAGAGTCGATTGACTTAGTTATTTTATCAGCATACATGATAACTAAACCATTAATATTTCTTGCTGCCCTACCTGAGGTTTGTATTAATGATTTTTCATTTCTTAAAAAACCTTCTTTATCTGCATCAATAATAATTACAAGTGATACTTCAGGTAAATCCAATCCTTCTCTTAACAAATTAACGCCAACTAAAACATTAAAATCACCAAGTCTTAACCCTCTTAAAATGTTGACTCTTTCCAAAGTATCTATCTCTGAATGCATATATCTACAACTAACGCCACTATTATGTAAATACTTTGAAAGTTCTTCAGACATTCTTTTAGTAAGAGTTGTAATTAAGATTCTCTCATCTTTATCAACTCTAAGATTAATTTCATTTAAAATGTCATCAATTTGATTTTCTGATTTTCTAACTTCAATTTTAGGATCAAGCAAACCGGTAGGTCTTATTATTTGCTCTACAATTGAACCTCCGGAACAAGAAAGTTCATAATCTGATGGAGTAGCCCCAACAAATATTACTTGATTTATCATTGATTCAAATTCTTGAAAATTTAAGGGTCTATTATCTAAAGCTGACGGCAGTCTAAAACCATATTCTACTAAATTCATTTTTCTCGATCTATCACCCCCCCACATTGCTTTTACCTGAGGTATTGTTACATGACTCTCATCTATAAACATTAAAAAGTTATCAGGAAAATAATCAAGTAAACAGAAAGGTCTTTTCCCTGGATCTCTCCTATCAAAATATCTAGAATAATTTTCAACACCTGAACAATAACCAATTTCAGTTATCATTTCTATATCAAACTCTGTTCTTTCTTTTATTCTCTTAGCTTCAAAAAACTTACCTTCCTTTTCAAAAAAATTAATTTGTTTTTCTAAATCTCTTTCTATTTCTTCAAGTGCTACATCAATAACATCCTTAGAGGTAACAAATAAATTAGCTGGATAAATAACAATGCTTTCTTGATTAGATATTTTTCTTCCAGTTAAGGGATCTATTTTTTGTATAGATTCAATTTCTTTTCCCCAAAATATTATTCTATAAATAAAATCGTCATAAGCAACAAAAATATCTAAAGTGTCACCTTTTAATCTAAAAGATCCTCTTTTAAAATCTTCATCATATGATCTTTCATATAGAATATCAACAAATAAAAAAAGTAACTCCTTTAAATTAAACTTATCCCCTATTTTTAATTTTACGACATTTTTTCCAAAATCATCAGGATTTCCTATACCATAGATGCAAGAAACTGATGCAACAACAATAACATCTTTTCTACCTGATAATAAAGATGAAGTTGCACTCAATCTAAGTTTTTCAATTACTTTATTTATAGATAAATCTTTTTCTATGTAAACATTTGTTGTAGGGATATAAGCTTCAGGTTGATAATAATCATAATATGAGATAAAATACTCAACTGCATTATCAGGAAAAAACTGCTTTAACTCACCATATAATTGAGCAGCTAGTGTTTTATTATGACATAAAATAAGAGTAGGTTTATTCTGATCTGCTATCACATTTGCCATGGTAAATGTTTTACCAGAACCAGTAACACCTAATAAAACTTGAAATTTTTCAAGATTATTTATGCCAGTATTTAATTTTTTAATAGCAAAAGGTTGATCACCTTTTGGTTCAAAATTTGATTTTAAATTAAAATTCAATATTAAAATTATTTATTCCACAAATTCCAAGAAATTTCTGCTTGTTTATAAAGCATTTCCAATCCATTTTTAATTTTTGCTCCTTTTTTTTGTGCTTTTTTTTGTAAAACAGTTATTTCTGGATTATAAATTAAATCATAAACGTAATTTTCATCATTAATTAAATTAAAATCTAGATTTGGAAATAATTCAACTTTAGGATACATACCAAGAGGAGTAGTGTTTACTATCAATCTATTTTCTTGAATTTGAATATAATCTAAATCATTATATGAAATTTTATTATATGATGATTTTCTAGAAACTATCTTAAAATCAATACCTAATTCTTTTAATGCATATACCACTGCATTAGAACTACCACCTGAACCCAATATTAAAGCTTTATAATTAAAGGAAGGCAACCAATCTATTAGAGTATCTTTAAAAGCAAGATAGTCTGAGTTATATCCCTTCAATTTACCCTTATAAAATTTAATTACATTTACTGATCCAATTTTAGATGCAATTTCATCAACTTCATCTAAAAATGGAATGATTTTTTTTTTATATGGAATAGTTACATTTAAACCTTTGAGTTCTTTTTCTTTTTTTATTAAGAATTTAAAATTATTTAAATCACTTAGTTCATAATTATTATAAGTTGTGTCATCAATATTTTCATTTAGAAATTTTTTTTTAAAAAATTGTTTAGAAAATGAATGAAGTAAAGGATAACCTATTAAACCATATTTTTTCATTTTTTTAATTTTAAAGTGTGTGATAATATCCCTATAATTAAAAACATTAAAATAGAAACAATAAAATAATTTTCATCTCCCGAAACATTAGTATAATGTTTAGGTAAATAACTAAACTCTTTAAATCTCCAAGGCCAAACTTTATTTAATGCTCCAAGCATTAAGCCAGATAGAAAAAGTATACTTAATGAATAATATTTTGACAATAACCAGTCAATAATTTTAGAAAATAAAAAAATTCCAGTAATTGTACCTAAAAAAAAAGTTAAGATAATATCAAATCTTAGTATTTTAACTGACTCTAAAATATATTCATACTTACCTAATAATAAAAGAATATAACTACCTGAAATTCCTGGAATTAGCATAGCTAAAATAGCAATACAACCAGATAAATAAATAGATATATAATTATTTGGAATAGATAAAGGATTAATTAGAGATATAGAATAACCAAAAGAAATTCCAATAATTACCATAATAAATTTATATAATTCATATGGCTTTTGATTAATAATTAGTTTAATAGAAGAAAATAAAATTAAACTAAAAAAAAATGAAAATACCAAAACTCTAAAATCACTAAGTAAGAAAGAAATTAAACTAGAAAAAGTAAAAATCGAACAAACTATTCCAAAGAAAATAGGTATTAAAAATTTTAAATTAATTTGTTGATTTAATTTTTCAAAATTTAAAGTAAATAAAAATTTTAAAGATTGAAAATTTATAGATTTTAGAGAACTTATAAATTCTTTATAGATACCCAAAATTAATGCTATTGTACCACCTGATATGCCAGGAATTAAGTCAGCTAATCCCATGAATATACCATTGAAAAATAATTTAAATGATTTTAAATACATGAATTACTTTAAGAATTGATCAAAAGTATCTCCTCTTATTCCAATTCTAATAGTTTCTAGCGATATTATTTCATCTGGTTTAATATTTCCAAGATTAACATTTTGACCAAGTAACTTAATAAACCAAACCTGTTGAGTTTTTATAGGAGCTTCCCAAATAATTTTTTCTTTTGGTATCTCAGTAAGTATTTCTTCTACCAATCCTTGTCTAACTTCACCCGATGATCTAAACAACCCAACATTGCCAGACTCTCTAGCCTCTCCAATAACTTTCCATGCACCAGCTTTAAGTTCATCCCTCATTTGTCTAATCCATTTATATGGTGGAATAATTTTAGTAGTATCTTTTGAACCTACTTCTGAAAGAACAGTTACATGTTGAGATAATTCTGTTATATACTCACATTTTCTCTTGTGTGTTATAGTCATAGAACCATCAGATACTTCAGCATACTTTAAATCAAACTCTTTTAAAACTTTAATGTAATCTTTAAACTGATTCCTTATAACAAAGGCCTCAAATAATGTTCCACCAAAATAAACAGATATATTAGCGTCATGAAATAATTTAATTTTTTCTTTTAAATTTTCAATTAAATAGGAAGTAGCCCATCCAAATTTTACAAAATCAATATATTTTCCACTTGATTCAATAATATCTCTACATTGTCTTATACTAGAACCTTTATCAATGACCATTGTTATGCCATTTTCTCTAGGCTTCAAGTCCCTATCAGGTATATTATCTAAATGATAATTCATAATCCATTATTTTTTTTAAACTGATTTATAACCCTTATCAAAGCAGATTGAGCTTCAAATTTCGGAATAAAATCAAATAAAACATCATGATTATCAAAATTCATAGATAATGCACTCTCTAAAACATTAATTGCTTCTTTATATTTACCAGCATCTAATAAGTAAACCACAAGTCTATAATAAAATAAAGATTCTCCAGGATTTTCCTCAATTGCACCCCTAATTATTGATATTGCTTTATCAATATCTCCACTCTCAAAATAAATAAAAGAAAAATCTAAATTGGAGTCAATATCTTCAGGATGTAATTCAACAATTCTAGTATACACTTCAATACTAGATACTAGATTGCCAACTTTAAACTCAGCAAAAGCTAATGACTTTAGAAACTTCAAATTATTATTATCTAGCTTTTGAGCTTTTTTAAAATAATGAATTGCTTCAAACCATTTATCTATAGAAGATAGACATTGACCTAAACCATAAAATGACTTTTTATAAAATTGATCGATTTTAATAGATCTTTGATAAAAATTAATTGATGTTGTATAATCTTCTAAATAATAATAAGCTTTCCCAACTTTAGAATAAATATGAGGGGAAGGGCCATCTAATTCCAATGCTTTTTTAAAGCATTTTTTTGCTAATTCAAATTTTTCTAATTTTAAATAGCTATCTCCAAGACTTATATATGGTGATGAATATTCATCATCTATTGCTATTGCATATTCAAAAGCTTCTGCTGCATTAGAATGCCTTTTTAATTTATTATAAATATTTCCTAAATTAAACCAAGCAAACTCTGAATATGGATCCTCATCTATAAATTTTTTATAATAATGAATACTGTTTTCCAGTTCACCAGTGAGATTTAAACAATAAGCCAAATCATATAATGCATTTTCATGATTAATATTAATTTCAATAGCTTTTTTATAATATTTAGTAGCACTTTTAAATTTACCATTAGCTTGATATGCTAATCCAATCTGGTAAAAAACTTCATCATTAGTTTCTGATAAATGAAGTGCCATTTTGAATGTATCTATAGCCTCATTGTATTGACCCAAAATAATTTTTACTTGACCAGTTAATATAAAAATATTTTCGTCTATTGGATTAAGAGCATGAGCTTTATCCAATGATATGATTGCCATAGTAAATTTCTGAAGAGCAATAAGAATATTTGCTTTTTGAATTAATAAATCTGAAGAAAATTTATGTTGAGAAAGAGCTATTTCAATAGCCTTTAAGCCCAATTTAAATTTATGATTATCAATATACCATTTTACTATCCTCTCATAATATTCAGAGTCATAATAAAAATCAATATTGTTTTTAACATTGAACTCAAATTCTAAAACAAGTTTTTGAAGTTCTTCTTGTCTTTTCTTAAACTCTTCAGCCATCTTGAAGCAAAGATTATTGTTATAAATATAAAGCTACAAATTATATTGTTTATTTATATTTTTTTTGACCAATGAAATATAATTTTGTTTTACATAGCCCCGTAGTTCAATGGATAGAATAGGAGTTTCCTAAACTCTAGATGCAAGTTCGATTCTTGTCGGGGCTACAAAATGAGCAGTATTAAATTTATTTTTATTATTATGTTTTCCTTTTATCAATCAGATAATTATTTAAAAAAAGGTATAAAAAAATATAAAAGAGGAAAATATGAAAAAACAATTACTTTTTTAAAAAAGCAAAAACAAAACTTTAAAACTGAAAATTATTATTTTTATATAGCAAATTCATATTCATTAATAGATAAAAATATTGATGCTATTTTATATTATGATTCAGCAATAAGTTTAAACTCTAAAAACGATAGAAATTTTGCAGAAAGAAGTCTTTCATATTTTATTTTAGGAAATAGCAAAAAAGCTTTAAAAGATATGAATTTAGCTATTGAATTAAATTCGAATAATTCTAAATATTATGTAAATCGAGGTACCATACATTATGACCTTGGCAATAACAATCTAGCTTGTAAAGACTGGAATGATGCAATTAATTTAGATAAATCAAACATATCATATGAGATGATTAAATCAAATTGCAATTAATCTTTCTTTTTAAAATCTCCTCTTTTTATTGACTTAATAAATTTAACCCATGCAAAAGGATTTAATAATGGATTTGAAGGAAGTTGGTATTTTTGAGAAGTTGCTAACATTTGTTGATCCATAAAGTACTTATAGTTCATATTAGCACTCATTGATTGGTTACTATACATTTTTCTTAACATATCTTTATTTAATGATTCATCTAAATTAGCTAAATCTTTTCTATTAGGTAATTCAATAGCTAAAACTGCTTTTTTAAATAAATCTTCAGTTGGGTATGGAAAAATTTCAAGTTCAGGTAAAATTGTTGTATCAGGCTTTAACTCAATAATTAAAGTTACTGACTCCCCCTTATCTCCAGGCATTATAAAGTTTTGCTTTTGATAACCTACTGCACTAACAATTATACTATCAGAAACAAGAACTGGCATTGCAAAATACCCATAAGGATTTGAAGTAGTACCTCTTCCTGCTGCTGGGACATAAATATGCACACCTCCAACACCAGAAATGCTATCATTACCAATAACAACTCCAGATAATTGAATAATTTTGTTTTGACCCTGTGAATATAATTTGACAGTGAAAAACATTAGATTTATAAATAAACAAATTATTAGAAAGCTATTTCTTACTATCATTTATAAAATGTTATTAATTTTAAACAACGCACTAAATTAATTAATAAAAATGTTCTTTGCACAAACATGTGATTCTTATAACAAGATTTAACAAATAATGAGACTTAAAAAATTTAATATAGAATATGGAACAACCATCTTTAAATCATTTGCTGATGTAGCAAGAATAAGAATATTAAACCTGCTTTCTAATAAAAAAGAAGCATGTATTACAGATTTAGAAATAGTTTTAAATTTTACACAGACAAAAACATCTAGACATATATACTATTTAAAAAACGCAGGATTATTAAATTCTAGAAATGAAGATCAGTTCATCTACTATTCAATTAAAGAAGAGGCCATGGATATAATTGATCAAATTTTTTTATTTTTAGACAAAGATATTCAACTAAAAAAAGATATAGAAACTTATGATATAATGTACTCTAATAGAGAACTCTCTAAAAATAAATTAGATATAAAATATTGGAAATAAACAATTAAAACTTAACTATTATGAACAACGCATTTTTTGAAGTACCAATGCCCATTAATGAGCCATTATTAGATTATACACCTGGTTCAAAAGAAAAAAAGGAATTATTAAGTACAATTAATGAATTTAAAAGTAAATCTATAGATATACCAATGTATATAGGTGGAGAAAAAATCACTACTAATAATAAAATTAAAATTACTGCTCCCCATAATCACAAGCTTGTCCTTGGACACTTTAATGAAGGTGATAAATCACATGTCATAAAAGCTATAGATTCTTCTATGAATGCAAAAAAAGAATGGGCAGAAATGTCTTGGCAAAATAGAGCTTCAATATTTTTAAAAGCTGCTGATTTAATTGCAGGACCTTACAGAGCAAAAATAAATGCATCTACGATGTTAGGGCAATCTAAAAATGTTTTTCAAGCTGAGGTTGATGCAGCATGTGAATTTATTGATTTTCTAAAATTCAATGTTTCTTACATGGAGGATATATTTAAAAATCAACCTGAATCTTCAGATGGGATGTGGAATAGGTTAGACTACAGACCACTAGAAGGGTTTGTATTTGTTGTTAGTCCTTTTAATTTTACTTCAATAGCTGGTAACCTTTGCGCTAGTGCAGCTTTAATGGGAAATACAATTATATGGAAACCCGCCTATCCTCAAATATATTCTGCTAATATAATAATGGAAATTTTTAAAGAAGCTGGCCTTCCTGACGGAGTAATAAATTTGATATATGTTGATGGTACTATTGCAGGGGATGTTATTTTTAAACATAAAGACTTTGGAGGACTACATTTTACTGGTAGTACCGCTGTATTCAAGCATCTTTGGAAAGAAATTGGAAATAATATTGATAAGTATAAATCTTATCCAAAAGTTGTTGGAGAAACAGGAGGTAAGAATTATATAATAGCTCATAAATCTGCAGATCCACTTGAAGTTTCTACTGCAATAGTTAGAGGTTCTTTTGAATTTCAAGGACAAAAATGCAGTGCTCCTTCAAGAGTATATATTCCTAATAATTTATGGGGTGAAATAAAAAATAATTTATTAAAGGATATAAAAAGTATAAAAATGGGTGACCCTGAAGACTTTACTAATTTTATTAATGCGGTCATTGAGGAAAAAGCATTTGATAAAATTGCATCGTATATAGAAGATGGTAAAAAAGATAAAGACTTAGAATTACTTATTGGAGGAAATCATGATAAAACTGAAGGATATTTTATTGAACCTACAGTTTTTATTAGTAAAGACCCAAAAAATAAATTAATGGTTGAAGAGGTATTTGGGCCTGTAACTACAATTTATATTTATAATGAAAATGAGTATATAAATACACTTAAGTTAGTTGATGAAACTTCACCATATGCTTTAACTGGGGCTATTTTTGCTAAAAAACAGAAAGCAATAAATTTAGCTACAAAAATGCTAGAATATTCTGCGGGAAATTTTTATATAAATGATAAACCTACTGGTGCTGTTGTAGGGCAACAACCATTTGGAGGTGGTAGAGCATCAGGAACAAATGATAAGGCAGGATCATACCTAAATTTACTTAGATGGGTGTCACCAAGAACAATTAAAGAAGTATATAATACTCCTAAAAATTATAAGTATCCATTTATGAAAAAAAATAATTAAAATTTAATAGGTTGAATTTTTTTTTCTAAAAATGAAAAATAAAGAACAATTAAAGTTGAAATCAAAAAATATATCTGAATAAAAATAATAGCATTATTAGAGTAAGTACTTAAAAAAAACCAATCACCGTAAACTACTATTAATAAGAAACCTATAGATGATTTGATAATTTCAAAAAGCCAAGCATGAGGTTCTTTGTCCATAAGACTTGTTAGTCCATATATTGACACATATAAAAAAATTGCATATATAATTGCATCTGAAAAAGATAATCTATATAGATTATTTATAAAGTACATCATAAAACAAAATACTAAAACATACTGTAACCAAGACCAAGCTTGAAGTTTTAATGATAATTTAGGATAATATTTTTTATAATCCATAGAAGGATCAATAGTATCAATAGGAAATCTATTTTCAACATCTTTAGGTCTCCATCCTGTTGGCATAAACCAAATTCTAAACTTATCAAACCAGTTATCCGCCCTCCATGCATCTTTAATTAATAACCATAAATGTTTAAAATTAATTAAAATTGGATTCCAAGATCTTACAGGTCTTTTTACACCATAAACAGGAGGAACATCATCTAGTTCTTTTTGAAAAGTACCAAAAATCTTGTCCCAAACAATAAATACTTGAGATAGATTTTTATCTAAATATTCATTATTTATAGCATGATGAACCCTATGGTGTGAAGGAGTTACTAAAACATGTTCTAGAAAGCCAAGTTTTCCAATTAGTCTTGTGTGATACCAGTACTGAGCAAATAAATGTAAAGGTGCTAATAAAGTAATTACTTCTGCTGGTATACCAAGAATAGATGTTGGAACTAAAAAAATAAATCCTAAAGAAAAAAAATTTGATATTGACTGCCTTAGAGCACATGCTAAATTAAACTCTTCACTACTATGATGAACAATATGATGATTCCAAAAATAATTAATACTATGATTAATTCTGTGAACCCAATAACCTGCAAAATCAATGCCTATAAAAGCTAATATATAGACTAAAAGACTTGATTCAATCTTAAATATTGCAAAATTATCCACTAAAAAACCATAAGAAACAATTATAAATGTTAACCCTAAAACATCTCTTATAACATTTGTTAAACCTGAACAAAGACTTGAAAGAGTATCCATACTTCTTATAACAAACGTTTTATTTACTAATCTTGAGTAAAATATTTCTATAAGAATTAGTGTTACAAAAAATGGAATTATAATATTTAAAGTTGTAACGTAATAAGTTGGCATAAACAAATTTAATATTTTATCGAAAGATATTAATGTTAAAGACATCTATATATTTAAATTGATTGATTTTTATTTATTTTCGCATAATTGAAAAATACATAATGAGATTTTATAAAGGTATTTTGATTTTATTTATATCAATAAATAGTCTAAAAGCTCAAGATTCTTATGATTTAGTTAAATCAAATCCTAATTCTATTATTATAGATGGGAAAATAAATAAAGAAGAATGGAAAAATGCAAAATTGGTAGATCTTGATTTAGAAATTGAACCTAGTTATAATACTAAATCAAAAGTTAAAACTACTGGTTATATAACTTATTCTGATAAGTATCTTTTTATTGCTTTTTATGCATATGGAAATCCGAAAAACATAAGATCTGCTATAAGACAAAGAGATGATTATGGAATGTGGAACGATGATGTTGTTCTTATAAGGTTTGATACGTATAGAGATGCAAGAAATAATATACTATTAGCATCCAATCCTTATGGTAGTCAATATGATGTAAAAGGCATAGATGCATTAACTGATGAAGAAAGATATGATGGTTCATTTAATATTAACTATGAGTCATCTGGAACAATTCTTGAAGATGGTTATAATGTAGAGATGAAAATTCCTTTTTCTTCTCTACCATTTCCTAATGGGACTAATCAAAAATGGCATTTTAATATGTTTAGAAAATACTTTGATGAAAATTCAAATGAAATTGGGTTAAGTAATGAAAGTAGAGATAGAGATAACTCATGTGAAATATGTCAAGTAACAAAATTATTAATTCTAAATAATATTAATATTGAAAAAAAAGTTGAACTTCTCCCTTATATATCTGGAAACTTAGTTGGTGATTATGAAGCTAATATTAATAGCATAAAATATTCTAAACCATCAGGGAATGCAGGGATTGGATTAAATCTTGATATTACAAAAAATACATCTATAGAAGTAACCATTAATCCAGATTTTTCACAAGTAGAAGCTGATATTACACAAATTGATATTAATTCTGCTTATGCTTTACTTTATCCTGAAAAAAGACCATTTTTTAATAGAGGAAGTGATTTAGTTAAATTTTCTGATGGTGCATTTTATTCTAGATCTATTAATAACCCAATATTTTCTTCAAAACTACTAAGTCAGGGTAAAAATACAAGAGTATTTTTTCTTTCAGCATTAGATAAAAATTCACCCTATCAAATTGCAGGAGATGATAGATCTTATTTTGGTCAAGGGAATGAAAGTTTAGTTAATGTATTTAGATACCAAAGGATGTTAAAGAGTAATAATAAAGTTGGATTATTTTCAAGTAGCAGGTACTATAAAGGTGGGGGTTATGGAAACTTATTTGGATTAGATGGATTGTTTCAATTATCTAAAATTTGGAAATTCAGTTTTGAATTATTTAAAAATTTCAATGAAGAACCTATTAATAATTGGATAGAAACAGAAGATAAATTCAATGATAAAACAGTAAATCTTGATGGAGAAAAATTTAATGGTAATGCAGTTTATGTTAAACTATTAAGAAGTAATGAACATTGGATAAGCATGATTGAATATAAAAATCTGTCCCCAGGTTATAGAACAGATGTTGGTTTTGTTGTTAAAAATGATAGAAGATGGCTTACACTTGTACAGGGATATAAAAACATCATTAACAAAAAAAATATTCAATCATATGGGATTGGATTTAAAGGCGATTTCCTTTACAATTTTGACAATGAATTAAAAGTTATAAGCTTAGATATTATTTCAGAAGCTAAAACAATAGGTAATACAGATATAACTTATACATATGATCTAGATATTTTTAAAAATTATGAAGGGAATAATTATAAAATGATGCCAAAAAATGAAATAGATATAAGAAGTAGAACAAGTGAAGTGTTCTCTTTTTTCTCAAAATTAAGTGTAGGAAAAGATATAGCTTACAATGAAGATAATCCTCAAATAGGTAATGAATTAACTTTTTATACCAGTTTAAATTTTCAAATTAATGATAATTTTAATTTAACACCTAGTTTAACATATTCTAGATTAAAAAACACAAACACAAATGAAAATTATTTTAAGGGTTATATAGCTAGATTAAGTGGAAGATATCAATTCACTAAGTCTATAAGCTTTAGAATTATTTCTGAATATAATGAATTTCAAAAAAAATTATTAATCCAACCATTATTTAAATGGAACCCAAATCCTTTTACTATATTCTATATAGGAGGAAATCAAAATGCTCTAAGAGAAGAAATTAATGATGAATTTGGATCGCTTTATATGGATAATTCTCAATTCTTTATTAAATTTCAGTATCAGATAAGTATTTAAAATAATTTATATGAAAAATAGAAGAGAATTTTTAAAAAATGCAGGTTCCACAGCTTTATTTACAAGCTTAGGTTCTTCTTTTTTTATAAGTTGTGATGAAGCAACTGAAGAAGTAAATCCGAACCCAACTCTAGAAAATGGATTTAGTCAAGAAGGAAATATATATACTATAGATTTAAATCATTCTGATTTTTCATCTTTAAAGAACAATGGTTCATGGAAATTATTTTCTGAAGGAGCAATGTTATTAGTAAATGTTGGAAGTAATATTTATAGAGCCTTCACAAATTCATGTCCTCATTCAGGATGTTCAGATAGTTGGGGTTATTCAAATAATAATTTTACATGTACATGCCACACTTCAATATTTTCAAATAATGGATCTTTTATTAGTGGGCCAGCAAATCAAGACTTAAAATCATTCACCTGTACACTGGATGGAAATATTTTGACTGTAACAAAATAATTTAAATCTTTACTATTAAACCATTTTTATAATAAACCTCCTTTATTAACTCCCCTTCCCTATTATAAATTCTAGTAAATCCATTTTCGACTCCATTAATCATTTCTCTCTCATCAGTAAGGTTTCCATTACCAAAATAATTTTTTTGAAGACCATCTCTTAAACCATTTTTAAAAATCCATTCACTTTTTAAATTACCATTTTTATAAAAAGATATAGATTTTCCATTTCTAACAAGATTTCTATCAAAAACTTCCTTGCTTTCTATTTTACCATTATCATAAAATCTTGAAACCATTATTTTAACTTGAGAATAAGTCCATTCACTTTCAATATTTCCCTTATTATCTATAAGCTTTGTAGATAGATTAACACCATCATTATATATTTTTTCAACTCTTATAATACCAGATTTGTCTTTTTCAATTGCTAACCCAGAAAATTTTTTATTATTATAAAATGTTAGACCATCATCCTGAACTAAATCTGAAAATGGCACACTACTACTACAAGAAATTATAAATAAAGAAATTAATATTAATCTACTTTTGACCATTGTGATTGATAAACTATACTTCTAAAATACTTAGGAAAAGTATCTATTTCTATTTTTCTTAAATACGTTAAATTAAAATGTTCACGATCCAAAAAATCTATTTTAAAATTTCTTACAATATTTTCTGGATATTCTTCATGAGCTAAATAAAGACTATCACCAACCAATTTATAAACCATCAAACTATTATAATAAAAAATAAGATTATCTGACCGAAAAGATATTAGTGGTACGGAACCTGGTTCAACTATTTTTTCTTCAAAATCTTCTAATAGTAAATTTTGCTTCCATTTACCTTCTAAAGAATTTTCAGAAGTTGATAAACAAGAAAAAGTAAGAATTAAAATAAATAAATAAATTATCTCTCGCATAAGATTATTAAATTTATGAAAAAAAAATCATGAATATTAATTTTACGGCTATAATAGGACTAGTCTTTTTAGTTTGGATGACCTATTTTGCATTAGGTGCATTTGCAAATATGACAGAAAATTCTTTTCTACTAAAATTATTTGAAGCATTTAAATATATAGGTATCATTATAATAATAATAGGGTTATTTTTTATATTATATAATTAAAATTAAAATGAAGTTAAAATCATTTTTTTTAGCCTTTTTTTTATTAATATTTTTTACTTCTAATGGACAGTCAATTATTAAAGGGATTATTATTGAAAATATTTATAAATCTCCTATTGATAAAGTAGAAATTAATTATGATAATAAATCTTTTTTTTCAAACATAGATGGAGAATTTGAAATAAAGATTAAATCTTTCCCTAGCAAATTAATTTTCAAAGATTACAGATATTTTACAAAAGAAATAGAATTAAAATCAAGTTCTCAAAATCTAAAAATACAATTAACAAATAAAGGATTTCTTCTAGATCAAATAATTATAAAATCTGACATCAATAAACAAAAGTTAAATTCAGTATCCGTATCAACATCTACGATTAAAGATTTAAATCTTAAAAAATTAGAAGGAGAATTTATTGGTAAAAGTCTAAATGAAATACCAGGAGTATTTGTTCATTCAGCAAGCTTAAATACTAATAGAATTACAATAAGGGGTATGGGATCAAGATCTCCCTATACTTCAAACAAAATAAAAGCCTTTATAAATAATATTCCTTTGAGTAATGGTGTTGGAGAAATTTCTATAGAAGATTTAGGTCTAAATATTTTTGATCAAATAGAGGTATCAAAAGGTCCAAATTCTAGTGTTTATGGATCTGGACTAGGTGGAAGTATATATATGAAGACTAAAGATGATATGCAAAAAGAAAATATAAAAATTTTAAGTTCTGTAAAGTCTTATGGAACATATCAAAATAGTTTTTCCTTTTTTAAAAAAATTAAAAAAATCAAAACAACATTTGAAATTGAAAAGCTTAAAAGCAATAGCTATAGAGATAATAATTCATATGATAATCTTAGGATTTTTGGAATCATAAATTATGAAATAAATAAAAAAATATCGATCAGTTACTTACAAAATAATATTAAACTTAATGCTCTAATACCATCTTCACTTAGTTATGATAATTATATATTAGACCCCTCATCAGCTGCATATAGTTGGGGAAAGATAAAAGGTGGTGAAGAATATAAAAAGAATCTTTCTGCCTTAACTTTTGAAGTACATACAGATAAATATTCATCAAAGTCTAGCTTATATTTTAAAAAATATGATTCAGATGAAAATAGACCTTTCAACTACTTAATTGAAGATAGTAAAACTAATGGAATGAGACATATAAGCACTATTTATAATGATAACTTAATTTTTAATCTAGGGATTGACTATTCAATGGAAAATTATAATTGGAAAACATATAGATTTTTTGGTACTAAAAATCAAGTTAATATTAATAATCAAGAAGAAAAAAGATACAACTTTACTGTATTTGCGCAAGGAAAATATAGTTTAAATAATGATAATACTAATTTTCAATTTGGAATTAGTTCAAATAAAATCAAATACACTTGGGACTTATTAAATTCTGTTATTGACCCGTTAATTTCACAAAAATATTCATATGATAATATTATATCTCCTAGAATATCCATGACTCAAAAAATAAAAAATCAATCTATTTTCGTTAACATAAGTCACGGATATTCCTCTCCAAATATTAATGAAACATTAGATGAAAATGGATTAGTTAATCAAGACATAAAGCCCGAAACAGGATGGAATTATGAAATTGGATTAATTGGAACAAATTTTAATAATCTTATATCATATAATATAAGTATCTACTACATGTCAATTAAAAACTTATTAGTAGCACAAAGAACTTCAATTGACACATATGTTGGAGTAAATGCAGGAAAAACATCTCATCCTGGAATCGAGGGAGAATTAAATTTATTGATATTTCAAAATAATGATAAAAAAATAACCTTAGAATCAAATTTTTTTAAAAACTGGTATAAATTTATAGAATTTAAAAATCTAGGAATTGATTTCTCAGGCAATTTATTAACAGGTGTGCCTTCATATACATTCGCTAGTAATTTAAAATTTAAATTCAATAACCTCACTTCAATTTTATCAATAAATGGAGTTGGAAAAACTCCAATAAATGATGGAAATACTCTTTTTAATAAAAAATATTCTACAATAAATTTTAAACTTTTTAAAACCTTCAATATTGAAAATATAAAAACTACAATTAGCTCTGGAATAAATAATATATTAAATGAAGCGTATGCTTCTGGGATAGTTATAAATGCTAAAAGTTTTGGAGGAAATCAGCCAAGGTATTACTACCCAGGAATACCTAGAAATTATTTCATATCTTTATCCATTAACATTTAAAATAACAGATAAATAAAAATGATGATGATTAATCTATTGAAAAAAAAAATTGAACTTCCAGATTATAAAATAAAATTTCTAACTTTTAGTATTATTAGTTTAGGAATAATAATATTAGAATTAGCAATAATCCCACCCTATCAAGAAAATAATAAAACAAAATTTGAAGTTACTTATTCTGATAAATTCCAAGAGAAAGGATTTGATGGGAGGCTATTATTATTGATAAGCACGAATAATAATTTAGAACCTAGATTTCAAATAAATGATAATCATAACACACAACAAGTTTTTGGTATAGATGTAAATGAATGGAATTCAGATCAAAAAATAATGATCAATGAAAGTGCTGTAGGTTATCCACTTCAAACATTAAATAAACTAAAAGAAGGTGAATATTATGTGCAAGCATTCCTACATAAATATGAAACTTTTAATCTTTCTACTGGACATACAGTAAAATTACCAATGGACCAAGGAGAAGGTCAAAAATGGAATATTAGTCCCAAAAATTTATATAGTACAACAAAAAAAATTAGAATAACTAAATCAGGGATTGTAAACATTAATATTGATAATGAAATACCAGCCATTCAACCTGCTGAAGATACTAAATTTATAAAACACATTAAAATTAAAAGTGCTATGCTTTCTGAATTTTGGGGAAGAGATATGTATTTACAAGCAAATGTTCTTGTCCCATATGGGTTTAGCAAAAAATCAAGTACTAACTATCCTCTTATGATTTTTCATGGACACTTTCCATATACATTTGGTGGATTTAGAACTTCAGCTCCAACAGCTCCAAAAGAAGACAATGTGTATAGTTCAAGGTTTGGAATAACTGGTTACAAATATATTCAAGAAAAAGAAGCATATGATTTACATAAAAACTGGATAAGTGATGATTTTCCTAGATTTATTGCTATTGAAATTCAACATCAAAATCCATATTATGATGATTCATATGCTGTAAATTCAGCAAACATAGGTCCTTATGGAGATGCAATAACTTATGAATTAATACCCCATATAGAAAAATTATTTAATGGTGTAGGAGAAGGATGGGGAAGATTTTTATATGGTGGGTCCACAGGTGGTTGGGAATCATTAGCAGCACAAGTTTTTTATCCAAAAGAATATAATGGTTGTTTTGCAGCTTGCCCAGATCCTATAGATTTTAGAGCTTTTACAGTTTTAAATCTCTATGAAGATAATAACGCATATTTTCATGAAGGAATATTTAGAAAAACATATAGAGCTGGAATGAGAGATGGAAAAGGTATTATTAAAAATCATTTGATTCAAATAAATCAAAGAGAAGCAGCTCTTGGATCAAGAGGAAGATCGGGTGACCAGTGGGATATATGGCAGGCAGTTTATTCTCCTGCAGATAATGATGGCTATCCCAAACCAATTTGGGATAAAAAAACTGGAATAATTGATAAAAATGTTGCAGAATATTGGAAAGAAAATTATGATTTAAGTTATATAATGAAAAGAGATTGGGATAAAATAGGGAAAGATTTAGAAGGAAAAATAAATATATACTGTGGAGATATGGATAATTATTACTTAAATAATGCAGTTGTATTAACAGAAAAATTTCTTGAAACAACAACCAACCCATATTATAATGGGGAAGTTGACTATGGAAATATGGCAGAACACTGTTGGAATGGTGATCAAGAGAACTCAAATGAAATATCTAGACTTCGATATAATACAATGTATCTACCTAAAATTAAAGAAAGACTCAAAAAAACAGCCCCTAAAAATAATAATTTGAAAAACTGGGGAATATAAAGGTAGACTTAAAAATCATTAAGAGATATTGCCTAAAATCTATATTAAATTTATTTAGTGTTATCATTTTATTTAATATTAAAAAAAGGTATTTAGCGAACAAAAATTTCTGATGAAAAAAATTAAAATATATTATAACAATAAATACATCTTTTTTTTATTTTTCCATCCAGCCTTATAACTGTACTTTACAATAAATATGTTCAAATCTGCTTGATAAGCATAATCAACAAAAAATATTTTTTTATCAGAAATATAACTTCTATCAGTAAAAAACCATAATCCTATATTTCCTTTTGATTGATATTCTTTTTCAACTTTAAAAACTTTTAAATCTGCCTGATATTCATGATCTACAACAAAAACTTTTAAATCTGACTGATATTCATATTGCGTAGAATAGATTTTTTGAGAAATAGAGTCAAAAGAATAAAATAAAAATAAAAAAGATAATATGAAAACAATATTATAATGGATCTTACTCATTTACTTTTATAATGGATGACTGAATTTGAAAAGCTAAAGTATTTGCAGATTTAGCATATTTATTTGCCTCAGAAGCTTCATTTTTAATTTCATTTAATTCAAACTGAGAATATTCAAGCTGAACCTTTAATTCATTTAAAGTATTTCTAGTTTCATAATTTTGATAAGCCAAAATCAATATTCCAAAAAAAGTTAAGTTTTTAAAATTTATATAATTTTTCATGATAGTAAATATTTTTATAAGTACAGAATATAAATGTATCAAATTTTAATATTCAAATGAATTAAAAAAAAATTACTTTTTAAAAGGAGAAGCTTTTAGATGTTCAATTATTGCATTCTTAGCAAAAACAATAGCAATAAACAATGTAACAAAACCACCTCCCCATATGCCTGGAACAAAATCTAAAAATAAAAAATAATCATAAAAGGCATGGAAAAGAATTGGTACAATTAATGATATAGAAATATAAAAAAATTGTTTTTTTCTATTAGACTTTGCCTTCCCTAAGTAATATCCCATAATTACTGCAAAAACAAAATGTGCTGGAACCGCACTAAGCATTCTAAAAATAGCAGTTTCAGGAGAACCCTGAAGAACAAAAGTTAAATTTTCAGCTGTAGCAAAACCCATTCCTACAAATACAGAATAAACAATCCCATCAAAAGGTTCATCAAAATTTTTATTAGGATATAATATTAAAATAACTACCAAAAACTTTAAAAGTTCTTCTGTAATTGCAATTGTTAATGCTTCTTCTCCTATTCTAATAAATCTATTTTCAACATTTATAAAAGTAAATACATATTCAAGAATATCAACATCTAGATGCAAATTCATTGCTCCTAAAATAAAGCTTATAGCAAGTAACCATAATGGTTCTTTATTGTTTACATCAAGATTATAAATAAATATCATAATAAAAATACCTGGAGAGATTGATAAAGAAACCAGAAATAAATCATACCAATCAAATTTATGTATAAGTATTAAAGGGTAAAATAAGACTAAATAAAGAGAAGTAATTAATAGACAACCTAAGACACTATCTTTTAGAATTTTGTTCATATAGTACTAATATACGATTAAATTTAAAATTTTAATGAGATCATCCATTCATCATAATATTTGTTATCAATGTTATTATCAAAAGCTCTAGCCCATCCAAATGATAATGTTGAAGATAAATGAGAAAACATAACAAGTTTTGTATCTATTTGAAAACCAATATTACTAAAACTCTCTTTACGTTCAACATCTGTGGTTCCGTTATAATCATTTGAAAACAATACTCCAGCAAAAATTGATGGATGAGAATAAGTAGCAAAGAAATTAAAAAATCCTAATTTTCTATACCTCAGGGCAGGCAAAACTAATTCTACTGTTGATTTAAAAAAGCTTTTTGCAATCAAAGCTTTCCCAGAATCATAACTAACTCCAGGAAATGAAAATGTACTTCTATACATTTTTGAAGATGTATAATCTATATAATTATTCCCAAATGAAGCAAAACCAAATCTAGTAAATGGATTAATCTTATCACTAAATGAATTTCCAAATGAATTTCTTAACCAAAGTGAAGTGTGATTTATAGGCAATTGAAAACCTAAATCCAAACTACCATTTAATCTTGGAAAAAAATTACCATCTGTTATTGAAGATGAAACATTCAAAGATGATTTAATTCCTTTTTCCCCATCAACAGCACCAACAGATCGTTTAATTTCAGTATATGTTAAAGATGTATACACATCATAAAAAAGATTTGTATTATAATCTTCTCCAAAATTAATTTGCTGGAATTCTGGTGATTGATCTAAACCATAATAAGCACCAATTCCAAAATCAATATCCAAATACTTGGGAGAATCATATATAAGTGACTGATTATAATCCACTCCAAAATTCAGACCTTTTCTTGATCTTTTTGTTGGTCCAAATAAATCATAGAAATTAGCTTTATTATAGGAAGCATAGAAATCATAATTACCTGATAAAAACCCACTAAATTTAGTTGTTGAATAATTAAAAGAAGAATGAAACTGTTCACTTTTATCAATTTCTTCACCCGTATCATTAATACCATTTTTCCATTGATTGGGAGTAAAAGAAATAGAAAAATCTAATGATTTAAAGCTGAATGGATCTTCAAAATTAAATTTATAACCCACTCCAAGATTGTTTTTATATCCTATTAATATAGGATAAGCATAATTTAATTTCATTTCCTTTCTTGCAACATAATATCCTTCTTCAGTATTAATTTTATCATTTTCAAATGTTTTAGAAGTAGGTATATCTTTTTGCCAATCAGCAAGTTCAGGATATTTTTTTATTGTATTATTTCCTAAAAATTCTATTAACTCAACATTTTCAACAGCTTTATTAGGAATATATACTGGCAAAAAACCCTCACTTGTATACCTAAAAGAAAACATTTTTTCTTCATTAATTTGTATAGGTCTAAAATACCCAGTTATTGCATTTGTTAGTATATTAATATCAAAAGTATTAACATCCACCCTGTATATATTACTAACTCCTGAGTAATAAGAAGAACCAATTAGATATTTGCCATCATCAGTATATCTAAAACTTTGTGGTGAGGCAACATCAAAATCAAAAACCTCTTTAAACACAATGTTATCTTTATCTCCACTATCAAATGATTTAATATCATAAATATTCAAATATTGATTTCCAAAATAATCAGCAACTGCTGCACTAAGACTTAATCCATCTGGAGAAACGTCTATATCAAAAACATCACTTCCATAATCAAGAGTATATTTTTGTTCCCAATTGACATAGTAATCATTGGGGCTATCTGAGTTAAATTTTGGAATTTTAACAATAGTATTGTAACCATTTAAATGCCTTACACCCCATAAAGATTTATCAACCTTATTAAAAGCTAAATCTCCAATACGAGAATTTTTTTGGAGTAATTTTGAGACACCAGTTTTAAGGTTATATGAATTTAAATCTCTCATTGAGCTATGATCAGTAGTATAAAATAGCAAATCATTTTCTTCATCATACGCTAATGATGTAACATTGAAAAGAGCTGGTCCTTTAACATCTTTTAATCTTTCAATTTTTCCTGTTTTTAAATCTAACTCAGCAATATGAGGAATTTTTCCAGGATAGTTAACTCCAACATAGATCTTATCTCTTTTCTTATCATGAAAAGCATAAGAGACACCACCAAGAACTTTATCTGTAATTGGTTCATCTTCAGTAATAGGAATACTTTTTAAATTTTGAATATTTTTATTTTGAAACTTCTTTTCGAATTCAATCCAATTGTTCCAAGAATCAGAAATCTTAATTCCGAAAACATGTTTAAAATTCGAAGCAAAACCTCTCTTACTTCCATCTTTTCTTTTAATCCATTCTATTAAGTCTTTAGGTCCATATTCGTGAGCTAAGTAACTCATAAACCTTGTCCCGTAATAGTAAGAGTTTGCTTTCGACATAAAATCTGCAGAAGTACCTTCAGATTCTAATCCTTGAGCTGAATAGATACGTGCATTTTCAAATACTCTAGTTCTAAAAAACATTTCATCATAATTACCCATTGCATTTCCTGTACCTGCATCCATCCATGTTTCAACGAATACCGCAATACCCTCATGAAGCCATCTAGGAGAATAGTAACGAGGACTAGTCAAATAACTATAAAACATAGAAATAGGATGATCATTGGTATTCCTAACTTTTCCAGCGAATAATTTTTGATAAAAAATATCACTTTTAGAAGCATTATCTAAAGCTGTAATATGAACAAGTTCATGATTCATTATAGAAAAAACCCTTTCTCCAGCAACACTAGACTCAAATGCATAATTCATAGGAGAAATACATGTTGTTACAAGGTTTCTAGGAATAGAAGTAGCTCCCCCATTACCATAATCACCAAAATCTTGAATCATTACTGAGATTTTTTCTCTTGGCTCATAATCAAATAACTCTCTGTGAAAATTAAGGGCATTATGGGCACATCGTATTGCATGATTCAAAACATATGCATGACCAAAACTTAAAGTTACAATATCAAAATCATCAGTTTTAATTTTATTGAGTTGAGAAAATGATGTGTTATTAATAAAAAATAAAAGTAAGACAAAAAGTAAAAAATTTTTCATAGTATAATTTATAAGATTTTATTTATAAAAAAAAAAGGAGAAAATAAATATTTTCTCCTTTAGGATTCAACATATAAAATTAAAAATATTTTACATATTTTTTTGAAACTTCATAAGCTTTTGGAACTCTGCTTTATTAAATAACTTTTCGAAACTTCCATTTTTAGCAAATTTAGTAAAAGTATTACTTTTAGTAAACTTTGATAAATTAGTAGACTTCATAAGCTTATTGAAATCAGCATTATTAGCAAATTTAGCATAAGCTGAACTTTTAGCAAATCTTTCTAAATCAGCACCTTTAGCAAATTTATTTAAATCCGTAGACTTCATAAATTTTTGAAGAGTAGCATCTTTCATAAATTTTTGAAATTGATCACTTTTCATAAATTTCTGAAACTCTGCATCTTTCTGAAATTTCTGAAATGCATCATCTTTTTGAAATTTAGAAAAATCAGCTCCACTTTTTAGAAACTTTTGAAATACAGCATCTTTCTGAAATTTAGTAAAAGTAGAACTTTTAGTAAATTTTTGAAAATCAGCAATTTTATTGATAATACCAATAGGAAGAATTGCTACTCCACCACTACCACCAATTCCAGAATCACTATTAGCAGGATTACCAGAAGAACCAGTATACTTACGGTCAGAAGAAATGCCAGATCCACTACCAGATCCATCTTCTCTTACGTTAGCTTTCTCAATTCTATCACCCCTTCTTTTATCCTTGATATCAATATAACCTTCTTCTAAGTTAGAGTTATAAATATCACTCATAATACCGATACCATCATCATCAAGCATTTTGATGAAGTCAGGATCACCGACTAATTTAGAAAATTCAGGTGTTGAAACCATTTTTAGAAAATCTTGATTGTTTAAAATCTCTTGGATTTCTTCTCCATCAAGTTCTACTACAACTTTATTTCTATTATCGTACTTAACGGCTTTTTTAACGCCTTTAATACCAGAACTTGTTCCCATTGACGGGTCTATAGTTCCAGTTTGTACTAATAGATACGCAACTGCACCAAAAACAACTACTACTCCAATAATTAAAAAATTCAATTTTCCATGTACTTTATTTGTATGTTTACTCATAATTTTTAATTTAATTTAAATTATTTCCCAAACAACAATTAATGTTTTACATAAATCGTTAATTGTCCAACAAATTTTTTGTTGGTCAGCAAAAATAGAAAAAATATATGACTTATAAACTAAATGGAATAACTATTAAAGTTGAAAAATCTTAACAATAAATATATTTTAATAAAATGATATTTATAAATTGTTTAAATTATAAAAAAAAATATTATGAAAATTTGTTTTTTAATCATCATTTTTTTCTCATCAATCAACTTAAATAACAATAAATTAATTGGTTTGTGGAGCATGGTTCCAGTTCTATCTGATACTACAGAGCTAAAACATTTTCTTAACTTTAAAAAAGATGGGAGATTAACTCAAATTAAGGATAATGAAACTAGTAGTTTCCAATTTTCAAATAATGAAAAAATAATTCAAATAACAAAAATGAATGGTAGTGTAATAGAAAATAGCTTTCATTTTAAAGGAGACACATTGATTATTCAAAAAATAGAAAATGGAAAGTTTGTTACTGAAAAATATTTAAAAAAGAAATTAGCTCTTTAGAATGTCAAGAAAACCTAAAAATAATAAAGGTAGACTAGCTCAAATTGTGAGAAAAAAAAATTCAACAAAAGTTAAGCCATCAGGAAAAGTCTATAACCGAAAAAAAATAAAATGAATAAAGTAATTTTTTATATAATTCTAATTTTATTAAAATCAGAAATTTCTTATTCTCAACAAAAAGACAAAATAGAGGCTATAGCTTTTGAAACAATTCAAGAAAATTGGGATAATTTTTTTAAAATGTTATCAATACCAAATGATGGGTATGACACCAAAAATATTTATAGAAATATTGATTGGTGTGAAAACACATTTAGTGATCTTGGCTTTACTTTTGAAAAAGTGAATGCAAATACTAATAATAAAGATATCCCTAATCATCCCTTACTAATTGGAAATAAAATTATTTCTAAAAAATTAAAAACTGTACTTATCTACTTTCATATGGATGGTCAACCCGTAGATCCTTCAAAATGGAATCAAGAAAGCCCATATATCCCAGTTTTAAAAGAAAAGATTGCTGGAAATTGGGAAGAAATTGATATTCAAAAAATTAATAATACTCCAAATAGAGAATGGAGAATTTTTGGTAGATCTACAAGTGATGATAAAGGTCCTCCTATGATGCTTGTAAACGCTTTAAAAACTATTAAAAAATTAAACTTAGAACCAAAATTTAATATTAAACTCATAATTGATTTTCAAGAAGAAATGAGTTCACCAACAATTGCAAGTGCTGTTAAGCTCTACAAAGAAAAATTAAAATCTGATTTTTTATTAATTATTGATGGCCCACAACATCCATCCAATGAGCCAACATTAACTTTTGGTGCAAGAGGAATAAGTAAAATTACACTTACTGCATATGGACCAATAAATCCCCAACATAGCGGACACTTTGGTAACTATGCTCCAAATCCTGCTTTTACATTATCAAAAATTTTATCTTCAATGAAAGATTATTCTGGAAGAGTCCTTATTCCTGAATTTTATGATGGAATCAAAATTGGTGAAAATACTATAAAAATTCTTCAGGCAGTCCCAGATGATGAAAATCAAATAAAAAAACAATTAGGAATAGCATTTCCTGATAGGGTAGGAAATAATTATCAAGAATCTATACAATACCCATCATTAAATATTAGAGGTTTAAGTTCAGGGTGGGTCAAAAAAGAAGTAAGAACAATAGTTCCAGATAATGCAATAGCTGAAATTGATATTAGACTTGTTAAAGAAAGTAATCCTGAAAAATTGATTGGTCTTGTCAAAAATCATATTATAAATGAAGGTGCCTATGTTATTGAAAACAGAGACCCAACTACAGAAGAAAGAAATACAAAAAAACACATAATCAGATTTGACGCAAGCATAAGCTATTTAGCATTTAGAACTGAAATCAATTCACCTATTGGAAATTGGGCATCTAGTGCTCTAAAAAAAGCTTTTGGAAGAGAACCTGTTAAAATAAGAACTTCTGGTGGATCAATTCCGATATCACCATTTGTAAGCACACTTAATGTTCCTGCACTTACCTACCCTTCTGTTAATAAAGATAATAATCAGCACAGTCCAAATGAAAATATAAAAATTGGTAATTTTATTGATGGTGTATTGGGTATGACATACCTTCTACTTGAAAAAATAAACTAATACTTATCAGGAATAATAATCCAAGCAATCACATAAGTAATAATTCCACTTCCTAGGGCAAAACATAAAGCAACAAATAGTAATCTTACTAAAACTGGGTCAATTTCAAAATATTCCCCAACTCCCTCACAAACTCCACCAATTATACCCTTACTACTATTTCTTTTTATCTTTCTCATTAAATAAATATAGTGGAATTCCTAATAAAAATTCTGTTGAAATATTTTTTACTGAATTTCCACTGCGACCAGGCCAAACATTAGAAATACCAAATGCAATACTAGATCTAAATACTAGTCTCTCTAGACCAAAACCTACACCAAGTTTAATTCCTATATCTAATGGTTTTAAGGTATCACCATCAGCTTGATTATTCCCAACCCTACCATAATTAATATTATCAACTAAAGAGTTTTTAATTGCTTCATTTAAAGCAAATGATACATATGGGCCTAGGTCAATACTAATATTTTGAGGTTTATAAGAAAATAAAAAAGGAATTTCTAAATATGAATAATAATAATTTTCTCTAACACCCCATGAAGTAACTTTATATCCTTTAACAGAATAATTGATCCCACTTAAAAATGAATAATCATCTACTATTTCATAATTAACATGTATTCCAAAAGAATATGCCGGTAGAAATCCTATACCTGTAGATACCCCAGAACCAAAAATATTTAAATTTCTAAAAGAAACAGAAGACAAGTTTAGTCCACCATGAATTCCTAAACTAACTTGACTGAATAAATTCTGAATGGGGGAAAATAGAATTAGTATTAGTAAATAATTTCTAAATTTCATTTTCATAAAAATAATTATAAACTAATTTAAAGAAATGAATCATAAAAATTAAAAATGATTAAATTAAAGAGATTAAATTTAGATTCTTCATGGCATATAAATTTTAAAAAAAACAATTCTATTAACTTTATTAAAATTAACAACTATAAAGAAAAAATTATTAGTTAATGCTTCATATAATTCTTTTACTTCTATTTAATTTAAATTTATCTGATGATATAGCAATAGAAAACTTAGTTGGAAATTGGGAAAGAGTTTGTATTAAAAATGATGCACTTGGCTTTAAAATCTCACACTGTAATTTTTTTGGAGATAGAAAAATATATATTAATGAATGGAATTATATAGAGATGACTTTTAAAAATGGTGATAGAAAATTTTATGATTTCAGTCTCGATGGAGATGAAATGAAAATCCATCATAAATATGGACAAACAATTGATAACTTAGTTCAGGTAGTTGGAGATACTTTAATAATTGAGTCAAAAGAAGTTTATAATGAATTTATAAACCTAAAATATGATGCTAATTATAATAGAGTATATTTTGTGAGAAATAATTAAATAATTTTCAATACCATTAAATAATGACTGATTGAACCTGCCAAAACAAAAATATGCCATATCACATGATTATACTTCATCTGATTTAAAACATAGAAAATAACACCTATCATATAAAAAATACCCCCATAAACCATTAAATTAACAGCTTCACTAGGATAAATTGAGGTAACTGCATCAAAGTCTATAACAATTAACCAACCCATAATTATGTATAAAAAAAGAGATAGTTTTTCTGATTTATTAATAAAAAAAAATTTGATTAAAGTACCAATACCTGCAAATATCCACACAGCATACATTAACTCTATACCTAAACTAAATTGAAGTTTTAATATCAAGCCTGGTGTATATGAGCCAGCAATTAAAATAAAAATACTTATATGATCTGCTATTCTAAGTTTATTAGTAAAACTGGCATTATAAAAATAGTGATATAAAGATGAGCATGAATACATTAAGATTAGTGAAAGTCCATAAACGATCGATACATAAAGTTTGGTGCTATTAGGATCCATATAGGTTAGTTTTATTAAATAAATCAAACCAATGAAACTTAAAATCAAACCAATGAAATGAGATAAAAAATTTAAAAACTCTTCTTTTTTAGATTCAACTCGCATACTTTTATTAAGTTAAAATATGATTTTCAAATTACAATGAAATTATGCAACTAATTATTACAATTTTTCTTTCGTTTTCTTTAACTGCAAGCAACTTTGGAATTATTGATGATTTATTTAATAATTTAAAACAAAATAAAAAAATTAGGGCAAGAGACCTCGGTATTCCCTTAGATGGAATTACCGGTAAATATAATTCTATAACAGATATAGAAGGTATTGAAGTTGGTCATGTAACTATAATAAAAGGAGAAGGAAATCTAAAAGTTGGTGATGGGCCAGTTAGAACAGGAGTGACTGCAATTTTACCAAGAGGAAAAACATATGATCCAGTATTTGCAGGATGGTACTCTCTTAATGGAAATGGTGAGATGACGGGAACAACATGGGTAGAAGAATCTGGGTTTTTAGAAGGCCCAATTATGATAACAAATACACATAGTGTTGGGGTAGTTAGAGATGCTGTAATAGAATGGCAGTACAAAAATAAAATTTTTAAAACTCTTAATAATATTAAAGATCTCTTTTGGGCATTACCAGTAGTGGCAGAAACATATGACGGAAGCCTTAATGATATAAACGGGTTTCACGTAAAAAAAGAAGATGCTATTAATGCACTAAATAGTGCTTCATCTGAAATAGTTTTAGAAGGAAATGTTGGAGGAGGAACAGGCATGATATGTCATGGTTTTAAAGGTGGAATTGGAACATCTTCAAGAAAAATAAATGTGAATGGAAAAGATTATACTTTAGCGGTATTGGTTCAAGCAAATTATGGCAGCAGAAACCAATTAACGATTGCAGGGGTTCCAGTAGGAAAAGAAATTCAAGACCTTAAACCAGAAATAACATATGGAGAAAAAAGAGAAGGATTAGGTTCTATAATTGTAGTTGTTGCTACAGATGCTCCTTTTCTACCTAATCAATTAAAAAGAATTGCAAGAAGAGTTCCTATAGGTATTTCTAAAGTTGGAGGTTATGGATCCAATGGTTCTGGAGATATTTTTATAGCATTTTCAACTGCAAATAAAGATGCTTCAAATAGAGATATTATAAAATCTGTAACTTTTCTACCTAATGATTTTATGAACCCTTTTTTTCTAGCTACTATACAAGCTACAGAAGAAGCAATTTTAAATGCTTTAATAAGTGCTGAAACAATGGTTGGAATAAATAAAAATAAAGTTTATGAATTGCCACATAAAAGATTAATTGATATATTAAAAAAATATAACAGATACAATGATTAAAAAAGTAAATAATTTTATAAATGGGAGATTTGAAAATTCAACAAATAAAACAATTCCAGTATGGAATCCTCAGAATGGTGAACAACTTACTCAAGTAACATGTTCATCAAATCATGATTTAAATAATGCCGTTTCTTCAGCTAAATCTGCTTTTTATTCATGGTCTAACTTAACATTAAAAGAAAGAGTAGATTTCTTTTATGAATTTAGAAACCAACTTAAAAAGAATACTAAATCATTAGCTGATACCATCTGCCAGGAAAATGGAAAAACTTTTGAAGAGGCTAAAGCAGAAGTATTAAAAGGTATCGAGCTTACAGAATTTGCCTGCTCAATGCCTCAAATTATTAACGATGAAATTCAAGAGGTTAGTAAAGGAGTTGAATGCAGATCCTCTCACCTGCCAGTTGGAATAGTAGCATCTATTACGCCTTTTAATTTTCCTATAATGGTACCTATGTGGACAATTCCTAATGCACTTGTTCTTGGAAATTGTATGATTTTAAAACCTTCTGAGCAAACTCCATTAGGAGCTCTAAAAATAGCAGAATTATTAAAATTATCTGGACTCCCTGAAGGTGTTTTTAATGTTATAAATGGAGAAAAAAATATTGTAGAAAATATTTGTGATCATAAAGATATTTCAGCAATATCTTTTGTTGGTTCTACTAAAATTGCTAAAAAAATCTATCAAAGATCCACTTTAAATTTAAAGAGATGCCTTGCGCTAGGTGGTGCTAAAAATCACCTAATTGTTTTACCTGACGCAAATACTGAAATGGCATCAAATGATATAATAGCATCTATGTCTGGTTGTGCTGGTCAAAGATGTATGGCGGCATCTGCAATGGTAGCGGTTGGAAAAATTGATCATATAATAAATAAAATCTATGATAAGGCAAAAACAATTATTCCTGGAAAAAACTTAGGTTCAGTTATATCTAAAGATGCTAAAATTAGAATTGAAAAGTATATTGAAGAAGCCGAAAAAGGAGGTGCGACAATTATTTTAGATGGAAGAAATGCTAAAGTAGTTGGGAAAGAAAATGGATACTATGTTGGACCTACTATTATTGATAATGTAAAACCAAGTATGAAAATTGCTCAAGATGAAGTTTTTGGACCCGTCTTAGCAATTATGCGAACAAATGAAATTGATGAGGCTATAAAAATAGAAAATGAGTCATTATATGGAAATGCAGCTTCTGTATATACTCAAAATGGAAGTCTTGCTAATTATGTTACAGAAAAAATGAATGCTGGGATGGTTGGTGTAAATATTGGAGTTCCAGTTCCAAGAGAACCTTTTTCTTTTGGAGGATGGAATGAATCGAGATTTGGTGTAGGAGATATAACTGGAAAAAGCTCAATTAATTTTTGGACTAGATTAAAGAAAAAAACATCTAAATGGAATACTACTTCTAAAAAAAATTGGATGAGTTAGTAAATTATATTAGTATTAAAAAAAATTAACTTGAATACAAACCCAAAACAATTAAATATTGATCATACACTTTTTGCATGGTCTAAGCAAAAAGGGTTAAATCCTATTCATATAGATAAAGCAAAAGGAGTTTACCTCTTCGATGATAAAGGCAAAAGGTATATTGATTTTTCTTCACAACTCATGAACGTAAATATAGGCCATGGAAGAGAAGAAATTACCGAAGCTGTCAAAAAACAGATGGAAAAATTAAGTTACGTTTGCCCTCCATTTACTACTGATTCAAGGGGACGTCTAGGAAAAAAATTAGCAGAAATTACTCCAAATAATCTTAATAAAACATTTTTTACATTAGGCGGTGCAGAGTCTAATGAAAATGCAATAATTCTTGCAAGGTTATATTCTAAAAAACACAAGATTATAACACATTACAGATCCTATCATGGAGCTACAATTGGTGCTGTAACCGCTGGTGGTGACCCAAGAAAAAATGAAGTAGATAATCAACAAGTTCCAAATTGTATACATGTTGAAAACCCATACTATTATAGGTGTCCATGGTACTCATCAAGTTTTAAAGAATGTGGAGAAAGAGCCATAAAAAATTTAGAAAATACTATTCTTTATGAGGGTCCAAATAATATTGCAGCTATTATGATGGAAGGCGAATCAGGGACATCTGGATGTATTAAATATCCACCATTTTATTTAAAAAAAGTTGAAATACTTTGTGAAAAATACAATCTTCTATTAATAATAGATGAAGTTATGAGTGGCTTTTGCCGTACAGGTAAATGGTTTGGATATGACCATCACAATATTAAACCGGATATAGTAAGCATAGCAAAAGGAATTACTTCTGGATATATTCCATTAGGAGGAATAATGGTTTCAGATAAAATTGCTAATACATTTGATGATAAACTATTTCCCTTAGGGCTAACCTATAGCTCACATGCTGTAGCATGTGCTACTGCATTAGCTGTTATAGATATATATGAAAAAGAAAACTTAAATAATAATGCTAAGGTTATTGGTGAATACACAGATAATTGTATGAAAAAATTAATTGAAAAACATCCATCAATTGGAGACTGGAGAAATACTGGAATGCTTGGTTGTTTGGAACTAGTAAAAAATAGAAAAACAAAAAAACCTATGGCTCCTTTTAATGCAAACCCTAAAGAAATGGGGATTATGAATAAGGTGGTAGGAAAAATAAGAGAATTAGGAATGTTTACTTATACGAAATGGAACTTTATATTTATTGCTCCGCCGCTTATAGCTAAAAAAGAAGAAATTGATGAAGGTTTAGATATTATTTCTAAGGCACTATCAGTTGCTGATGAATATTGTTCTTAATAAGATGCTATGGAAATAAAACTCTTAATATTAAGTATCTATTTTGGAATTTTATTTTTTATAGGTTGGTGGTCTTCCAAACAAATCAATGACATTAAAGATTATTATGTAGGTGGAAAAAATTTAGGCTTTTGGGTTACTGCATTTTCAACAAGAGCTACTGGAGAATCTGCATGGTTGCTTTTAGGACTAACAGGGCTTGGCGCAATAGTAGGCATTAGTGCTTTCTGGGTTGTATTTGGAGAAGTTTTAGGAGTTGCTATTGCATGGATTTTTATGGCAAAGAAATTCAAAAAAATAACAGACCAATATAATTCGATTACGATTCCAGATTATCTAGTAAGTAGATTCAAATCCAAATCAAATAATCTCAGAATTTTATCTTCTATATTCTTATCTTTTTTTATAGTAATATATGTAAGTGCCCAAATAGATGCAACTGGATCAGCATTTGAAGTATTTCTAGGATGGAACTATTTTGTTGGAGCAATAGCTGGATATACTATTGTACTTTTTTATATAACCTTCGGAGGATTCATAGCTGTTGCGTGGTCTGATTTAATACAAGGTTCTTTAATGTTTTTAGCACTTTGCTCATTACCTATTATTGGATTTTTTTTCTTGAACAAAGAAATTCCTTTTTGGGAAAGTATATCAAATATTAATCCTGATTTACTATCAATATGGGGTCCGGGTGGATTCAATTCTATTAATGTAGCAACTATTATTGGCTACTCATGTATAGGGTTAGCATTTTTAGGATCACCACAAATTTTTGTGAGATTTATGTCAATAAAAAGTGAAAAAGAAATTGAAAAAGGAAAATGGGTAGCTATATTATTTACTCTCTTTAGTGATTCGGCTGCAGTAATGATAGGTATTATGGCGCGTTATTTTTTTACTAAAGAAGGATATGATGTTGAAAGTATTCTTGGAAATAATGGACAAAATTCTTTAATACTTCTAGTTGAATATTTATTACCTATTGTTTTCGTTGGAATATATATGGCTGTTATATTGGCAGCAATTATGTCAACTGTAGACTCTCTATTAGTATTAGCATCTAGTGCCATAGTTAGAGATATTTATCAAAAAATAATTAATCCTAAAGTTGATATAAAAAAATTAATATTTATTTCTAGACTAGCTACATTTATTTTAGCATCTATTGCATTGCTCGTAGCTGTATTAGTAGCTATTTCAACGCCAGAAAGAACAATATTTTGGTTTGTTTTAGTTGGTTTTCATGGCATTGCAGCAAGTTTTTGTCCTACAATAATACTTTCTTTATTTTGGAAAGGATTTACTGAAAAAGGAGCTATAGCTTCAATGATTGTTGGATTTTTAGGAGTTTTATTTTTTAAATTTATAATGCCAGATATAGGTTGGTTTGGTATATACTTTGATAAAATTGCTGAATTAGCCCCTGCACTTATTCTAGGACTTTTAACTGGTTATATTGTATCAATACTATTTCCCGATAAAAAATTAGAGGATGAGTTTAAAAAAATAAGTAAATAAATATTATATTTAAATTAATTAACTCAAAATGAAAAATTTTAGTAGAAGACAGTTTCTTGCTTCCATTGGACCATTAGCACTGGTATCATGTTATAGAAAAAACCCTGATATTATTTTATATAATGCAAATATTATAACAGTAAATCCACTACAACCAAAAGCTGAAGCATTAGCTATTTCAGATGATAAAATCGTTGCTATAGGTGACAATAATTCTATTCTTAGACTTGCTTCTAGTTTAACAAAAAAAATAGATATAGAAAACAAAACCATAACTCCTGGATTTATTGATGCCCATTCCCATCCTGCATCATCAGGAAGATCTCATCTTAGAAATGTAGACTGTGATTTAAGGTCAATAAAAGAAATAAAAAATGCTATTTATGAGAGAACCAAGATAACTCCGAAAGGCAATTGGGTTTCTGGGTTTAAATATGATGATACTAAAACAAAAGAAAAAAGATTTATTAATAATAAAGATTTAGATGAAGTATCTCCTAATCATCCTGTGATAATAACTCATAGAGGTGGTCATACTGCTTATGTAAATTCCCTTGCCTTGTCTCTTGCTAAGATAAATAAAAATACACCTAATCCTGAAGGTGGACATATTGAGAGAGATATTTCTTCTGGAGAATTAACTGGAAGACTACTTGAAAGTGCTACTTATGCTGTTGAAAATCTTGTCCCAAATGAATTCACAAGAGATGACTATCAAAAAGGAGTAAAAATTATTTCTGAAATGATGTCAAAGACTGGAATCACTTCAGTAACAGATGCTGGTTCAGGAGTGCGATCTTTACAGAGTTATCAAGATGCTCATGATGATGGTGAACTAAAAACCCGAATTTATTGCATGATAAGAGGATATGCTTTTGATGAAGTTAGTAAATCTGGAAAAAAGACTGGTTATGGAGATAAATGGGTTAAAGTTGGAGCAATAAAACTTGCATGTGATGGATCCATCTCAGAAAGAACAGCAAGATTATCAGAACCATACATTGGAAGGCCTAATGACTATGGTATAATAGTTAATACTGAAGAACAACTTTATGAGCAAGCAATAAAAGCACATAGAGCAGACTGGCAAATTGGTATACATGCAAATGGAGATGTAGGTATTGATATATCTTTAAGAGTATATGAAAGATTACAAAAAGAAAAATATAGAAAAGATCCAAGGTTTAGACTAGAACACTGTACAGTAATAAATGATGACTTAATAAAAAGAATTAAAGCATTAAATGCTATCCCAAATCCTTTTTCAACATATGTATATTTTCATGGAGAGAAAATGAAAGAATATGGAAAGGAAAGATTAGAAAATATGTTTGCAGTAAAAAGCTTCTTAGATGCTGGAATAAATGTAACTCAAACTTCAGATTATCCACCAGGACCTTTTGAGCCTATGATGGCATTACAATCAAGTGTTACTAGAACTGATTATAATGGAGAAGTTTGGGGTCCAAGTCAAAAAATCTCAGTTGAAGAAGCAATTAAAGTTGGTACAATCAACGGAGCTTATGCTTCATACGAAGAAAATTTGAAAGGTTCACTAGAAATTGGAAAATTAGCAGATCTTGTAGTTTTAGATAAAGATCCAAGAAAAATAGATCCTTTAGATATAATTAATATTCCAATTCAAAGAACAATGGTTGGAGGAGATTGGTCATATGAATCATAATATGAATGTTTTCAAAAATTTAATTTTAGCTTTTATTATAATTTCTTTTAATATAAATGCTCAGAAATCAGAATTAAAAACTGAAAGATTGCAATGGAGAAATATTGGACCTGCAAATATGATGGGAAGAATTGCAGCTATAGATGCTAGTAATTCCGATTATAGAAAAGTATTGATTGCATCTGCTTCTGGAGGAGTATTTAAATCAAATAATGCAGGTGTGACTTGGGAAAGCATATTTGATTTTTATGGTTCAGGATCAATTGGATCAGTAAAATTTGATCAAAACAATCTAAATACTATATGGGTAGGTACGGGAGAATCTGCAAATAGAAATTCAAGTGCTTATGGAGATGGAATATATAAATCTATTGATGGTGGAAAATCTTTTAATAATATGGGTTTAGAATCAACTCATCAAATTGCTGAAATAGAAATCCATCCAAAAAATTCAGATATTATATATGCAGCAGCAGTTGGACATTTATGGGGTTATAAAGGAGAAAGAGGTCTTTTTAAAACTATAGATGGAGGAAAATCCTGGGAAAAAGTAAAGGGGGGATTACCAACTGATGATAAAACTGGATGCACCGAAATAATCATTCATCCTAATAATCCAGATATAATGTTCGCAGGTTTTTACCATAGGTTAAGACAACCTGCAAGTTTTGTGAGTGGAGGAGAAAGTGGTGGGTTATTTAAATCTATAGATGGAGGAAAATCTTGGAATAAAATAACCAAAGGTCTTGCAAGAGGTAGTAGTGGGATGATTGACATATCTATTCATTTAAATAATCCTGATATTATGGTAATGGCCTATGAAGCTGATGAAAATTTGCCAGAAAATGAACCAGGAACAGGTGTATATATTTCATATGATCAGGGTGATTCATGGAATTTTTTACTTAAACATGCAGTAAGGCCTTTTTACCATGGACAAATAGAAATCGATCCAATAAATCCTAATAACATATATGTGGTATCTAGGGGGTTTATGATTTCTAATGATGGAGGAAAAACATTTTCATCAAGAAGGTGGAGAACAGATGGTGGTGATGATCATGATATGTGGATAGCTCCATATGATAATAAAATCATGTACTTAGCTACTGATCAAGGTTCAAGGCTATCTATTGATGGTGGAGAAACATGGCTTTCCCATAATAATATGGCTATTGGTCAATATTATGCTATTGGAGTTGATATGAGAGATCCTTATTATATTGGAGGAGGACTTCAAGATAATGGATTATGGATAACTCCTAGTAATAGTAAAGAATATAGAGGGATTCTAAATATGCATAGCACTTGGATTGCTGAAGGTGATGGATTTCATACTCAAATTGATCCAGACGATTGGAGGACAGTATACACAGTTAATCATGTTGGTTTTGTAGCAAGACAAAATATAGAGACTAGAGAATATACATTTATAACTCCGACACCAGAAACCATATCAAATTTTAAGGATTTTGTTGATTTCAAATACGATGAGACAAGAAATAAATATACAATTGATCCAGGTGAACATTGGTTCTTTAGAGAAAGACCAGATAGACCCCTACTCCCACCACAATTCAGGTTTAATTGGAGCAGTCCCTTTATAATATCTTCTCACGACTCTAAAAAAGTTCTTTTTGGTTCAAATTATCTTTTTCAATCATATGATAGAGGAGATACATGGAATATTATCAGTCCTGATCTAACTACAAATGATACAAAACTTAGAAATACTTCTAATGGTGGAGGTCTAACTAACAGCAATACAGGAGGAGAAAATTATTTTACCATAGTTACTATTAGCGACACACCTATTGATACCACTGTAATATGGGTTGGTACTGATGATGGTAATGTACAAATCACAAAAAATAATGGTAAAAAATGGAGAAACGTAAAATTGAATATCAATGATGTGCCAAAAAAAATATGGGTTAGTAGAGTCGAAGCATCGAAACATAGTAAAGGAAGAGCATACATAACATTTGATAACCATAGATTTGATGATAATAAACCCTATGTTTATGTTACTGAAGACTATGGAGAAACATGGAATAATATAACTTCAAATCTACCAATAGACTACTCTGTTTATGTTATAAAAGAAGATCTAATAAATCCTAATTTACTTTTTATTGGAACAGAAGAATCTGTATATTTTTCTTATAATAAAGGGTTCTCATGGGAAAAATTAGGTTCAAAACTTCCGACTGTAGCTATACACGACTTAGTAATTCACCCACGAGATGGTGACTTGATTGCTGGGACACACGGAAGAAGCATATGGATTCTAGATGATATAAGCCCACTAAGAAACTTAAACAATGCATTGGAATATGGACCAGGATTATTTAATATAAGAAAGGCAACCAAATGGATACAGATAAATACAGGTAGAAAACAACCTTATTTTGAATTTAGAGGTGAAAATCCTCCTTATGGAGCAATCATTGATTTTTTTAGCAATTCAAATAAAAAATGCAAAATATCTATAAGTGATATCTCTGAAAAAAACTTCCATTCTATGGAAATAGAAATGGTTAAAGGAATAAATAGATTTATTTGGCCTTTTACTCTTAATCGAAATGAAAATGAATTTAATAACTATAAATTAAAGTTTATTGACTTAATAAAATATTTAGAAAAAATTGGCATAGACAAAAAAGATCTTGAAAAATATAATTTTGAAAATACGAAATCTTTCAGGGAAATAAACATTCTTAGAAAAAGTTTATTAGATAATTATGGAATGTATGCTGGTGAAGACATAATATTTGGTGATAAAGTTTATAAAAATTTTATTGTGCCATCAGGTCAATATAAAATCAATATTAATCTAGTTAATGAAGAGATATTTTCAGGTATAATAAGTGTTAGAGAGGATCCAATAAAACTAATTAATTAAACCCTTTGAAAGTTTAATTAAAAATTCAGCAGTAGATTTATTTACTTTCATCTGATTATCAAACATCATAAAGTGATGGGTATCATCAACAATTACCATTGTCTCCATATATACCTCTTTATTTCTTAATCTTTGAACTAAATCAGTACTTTGTCTAAAATCAACATTTCGATCATCATCAGCATGAATTATTAAAACTGGTGATTTCCATGTATCAATATCTGCAATAGGCGAAGATTCCCATGCAGTTTTTCTTCCTAAATCATAATCAGAAGCCTTCTCATAATAATTAGAATTAAGATAGTCATACCTAGTTCTATCATGAACACCATGAATATCAACTCCTCCAGCAAAAATATCAGAATCTCTACCAAGAGCCATAGCTGTTAAATACCCACCATAACTTCCACCATATACATAAATCTTATTTGAATCAATATTTTCTTGATCTTTTAGCCACAATCCAGCTGCCTTAATATCTTTATACTCTGATGCACCCCTTGTGCTGCCATCAATAGGATTATGAAATTCATAACCATATCCAATACCTAATCTATAGTTAACAGATATTACTACAAATCCTTTATTTGCTAAATACTGATTCATTGCGTAAGCATTTGAATAATAAGATGAATAATGCCAACCCAATAACATTTGTCTAGGAGGACCACCATGAATATAAATAATTGCTGGCTTTTTCATATTACTATTCTTCTTTTCAAACATTGTAGCATGAATTAATAGTCCATCTGTAGAAGAAAATTTAATTTGTGTAGGCACAACCATTTTATCTAAAGGAAAATCATCAGGAATTCTATCCAATGATAAAATTTTTGATTTTCTTTTATTCAAATTTAATATTGTTGGAAGAGGCGGTCTAGATGATGTAGCACTAATATAAACTAGTTCAGAATTATCCCCAGTAATTAAAGGAGTCCATTCTAATCCATCTCCCTCAGTTAAAAGTTCCATATCAGCTTTATTTACAGATACTTTAACAATATGTCTTCTATCAATATCAAATGGATCCTTTCCAGTATTTGCAGTAAAAACTAAAGATTTTTTGTCTGGAGATAACTTTATATACTCACACATAAAATCTCCTGGAGTCAATAGAAGTTCTTTACCACCTTCTTCTGGTATTGAATAAAGATGTGGCCATCCATCATGATATGATAAGAAAACAATTCTATTTTCAGCCCAGTTTAAATTTGTTCCTCCTTGGGTTCTTGGTATTGACCCTCTTAATGTTTTAGGCGGTTGCCATAAAACTTTCGATTTTAATGATTTTATATCTCCTTTAATAATTTTCCATGAAATATGTCTTCCTCCTAATATTGGATTAGGTTTACCTGCTGAACCTGGCTGTCTTATAAATACAATTTCATTTCCATTAGGTGACCATCTTGGAGAAGAGTCTCTATCATAAGAAGGGTCCATCCATTTCAATGGAATATTCTTATTTTCATAGATTCCAATAAATGATCTATCTCCCCTATTTGATCTAAAAGCAATTTTTGATCCATCATGTGACCATACTTGAGAACCATTTTTTCCTCTGGAGTGAAAAAGCTTTTCAGGTTCACCTTGTCCATCAATAGAAGATATCCATAGTTGACCTGACTTGATATAAGCTATTTTGTCACTCTTAGGAGAAATAACAGGGTTAACTCCTTCATCAATAAGTATTGGATCACCCCCAGAAAAAGGAAAACTCCAAATTTGCACCTTAGGTGGAAAAGGATTAAATGTAGGATTTACTGGCAATTCGTCATCCCAATTTGATCCAAAATCACCTCCTCTTATATAAACAACCCAATTACCATCTGCTGATATTGAAACACTTGATAACTCTTGTCCTGTATCTTCCATATAATTTGTCAACTTTCTGGGAGAATATTTAGGACTTTCAGCAACATAGATATTTCTTAAACCCTCCTCATCGAATGCCCAAGCTATTTTTGATGACTCTAAAGAGCCAGTCAATTCATTTGGAAAAGGATATGACTTAATTTGATCTAAAGTAAAATTTTGTGCAAAACAAAAGTTACTTGTTAAAATGAATACAATAATAATTAGTCTCAAAATTCTAATATTTAGCAGAAGAGTTAGGAGTAGTTTTTATTATAAAATTTCTAATATCTTCATTAGAATTTTTTAAATCTTCTCTCCTTAAATACATCATATGTCCACTTTCATAAGATTTATGAGATAACCTATCTTTCATCTTCCCACTTGGATCCAAATGCCACATTGTATATTTAGCATTAAAATAATCTGTAGCACCATCATAATATCCAGACTGAATAAATACATGCAAATACGGATTTTTTGCCATAGCTTGACGTAAGTTTTCGCCGGTTCTATCATTACTCCTATCCCATGGTCTGACATTTCCCCAAACATTGTAATTCATATTCGTTTGATAATTCAATTCATTTTTTAAATAATATTGCATTGCTGGAGTAAAGGAGTGATCCCATGCTGCCATTGCAGGATCATAATCATAAGAAGTACCGGCATCAGACTTATCTATACCTCTATATCTTGAATCTAGTCTTCCAATAGTTAATCCTTCATCGTACAATAATTTTTTCCAGTAGTAAGATTCTGAGATATTTAAATTATTATCTATATAATCTTTTGCTTTAAGTCCAGAATACCTTCCTGCTTTTTCTGCAATTGCTAATTTTTTTTCATTAGAAATTGAATTTCCAAGAGCAATAGCTGGTAAAAACTCATTTATTGTAAAATTTTCAACTTCATCTAATAATGACTCTATATTTTTATTTTGTAGTTCTTCATCGAGTTGATTATGATATTTTGCAGTTACAGAATAATATGGTAAGCTTAAAGCAGCTGCAACTGGCCCATCTCTACCAATACCTAATCCAGTAGGAGATACCAGAATAACACCATTTAAATAGGTTGTATGATTTCTATTTTGTAATTCAAGTGCTAATCCAGCACATCTTGTAGTTCCATAACTTTCACCAATAAGATATTTAGGTGAAGTCCATCTATTATACTTATTAATAAAATCCTCTACCCACTGAGCTAAATATTTTATATCTGGATTAACTCCAAAAAAGTTTGATCTATCATAATCTTTATCTAGTATTCTAGATAAACCTACATTCACTGGATTAACATATACAATATCTGCAACATCAATAATAGAATAAGGATTCTCACTAATTCCATAAGGTTGAACAGGATTTCCTTCATCATCAATATTTAAAGTTCTTGGACTCGTGTATCCCATGTGCATCCATATTGATGCGGCACCAGGACCTCCGTTAAAAGAAATAAATAATGGTCTATTTTGATTGTTTTTTAAATCTGTTCTTTTATAATAAGTATAAAATAAAGTAGCTACTGCTTTATCTTCATCACTCCAAACAGGGAGTGTTCCAGCAGTTGCTGAATAAGGGATTTTCATTCCTTTAACAGTAACAAAATGATTTGTGGTTACACTACTTTCTGCTTCAATTGCTCTAGTCTGAGAAAAAGAAAAAAAGTTTGAACTAGTAAATAATAACAATAAAATAAGATTTTTCATGGGCTAATGGGTTAATAAATTAAAAAAGGCTGAAATAATTAGAACTTAATATAGTGAATAGTTTTTAATTCCATGAAACTCTACTACCATAAAATCACTGATGCTTCATTCATAATTATTTTATTTAATTTAAATTTATCTATATATACATTAATATACTTAATATACTTAATATACATATTAGAAAATTCTGGATCATTTTATAACATTATACCTATTTTTAGAAATTATGATTTACTTTATTATTTATACTGTTGGAATAGTTATATTTTTTTTTCTATTTGTAAGGCCTCATATGTTAGAAAATCAAACTAGAGAAATTAATAAAAAAAAATATAAAGTTTAAGTTCAGTATATTCAAGAATGTGTAAAGAAATCAATATTATTAACCAGCACGAAAGAGATGGGAGAATTGATTTTAATGAAGAAAATCATACCTATTGTGTTGATAAAAAACAAAATGCTGTATCTGCAACACAGCTAATTCATAAATACTTCCCAAAATTTGATAAAAATTTTTGGGCTGGAAAACAAAGCATAAAATTAGGAATACCTAAAAATGAAATACTTAAAAAGTGGGAAGATTTAGGAAATAAAGCTAGAGATGCTGGTACAGCATTACACCTAGAAATTGAAAAGTTTTATAATAATAAAGATTATAAAAATTCAAGAGAGTTTGAAAAATTTTTAAATTTTCATAATAAATACATAACTAATAATTATACTCCATTCAGAACTGAATGGAGAGTATTTGATGATAAAAAGTTAATTGCTGGAACAATTGATATGGTATATGAAAAAAAGGATGGTAGTTTATTCATATTTGACTGGAAAAGAAGTAAAAAAATTATAAATTCTAATGGATCTGTAGAAAAAGATAATCCTTACGAAAATGGATTAAAAGGGCTAAGCCATTTGAGCTCCACTGATTACATTAAATATTCCTTACAACAAAATTTATATAAGTATATACTAGAAAATTTTTACGATAAAAAAGTATCTAGTATGAACCTATTAATTCTCCATCCAAATTATGAAAATTATCATATAGTAAAAATTGATGAACTAGATGAAGAAATAAACTACATTATTAATTCAAAATGAAAATTAAAAAAAATCGTTTTTTTTCTGATGCTTTTGAGTATTTAAAAAATCATCATATAATGTTTATTATAATTCAAAAATTTGAAGATAAAATAACAATAAAAAATAGATACAATTCTAATTATAGTAAAGCAATATCTGAATTAATAATTGAGCAGCAGGTAAGTTTTAAAGCAGCTATAAATATTAAAAAAAATTAATATTTTTATAAAAGATCTATCCAACAAGGAAGTTAAAAATCTAGATAAAAAAAAATTAAAAATGTTGGAATCTCATTTAGAAAAGTAAAATATATAAAGAATGTATATGCGTTTTTTTTAGATAATAAAATAGATTTTAATAGTGCTAAAGATGAAAATGTAATTAAAAGTTTGACAATGATAAAAGGAGTTGGTACTTGGACAGCAGAAATGTTTTTTATTTTTATTTTATTTAGAAAAAATATTTTTTATGATAAAAATTTAGCGCTAATAAATAGTATTAAAATAAACTATAGTTTACTCAATTTAACTAAGAATCAACTTTCTAATTTTAAAAAGAGATGGTCTCCTTATAAAACTGCTGTTGCTCTACTTCTATAGAAATCTAAAGAAAATAAAATATTTTATGAAAAATAATTACCCTATGATTTTAGATGGTGGACTTTCTTTTCCAATAGAGAAAAAAGGGATAAACTTAAATAGTAAATTATGGACAACAGAGCTATTAATTTCAAACCAAAAAATAATTAAAGATGTCCATTTAAAATATCTTAAAGCCGGAGCACAATTTATAACAACATGTAGCTACCAAGCTTCAATAAAATCATTAAAAAATAGAGGATTTAATTTTGAAGAGTCAAAAAAAATAATATTAAAATCAATTACTATTGCTGAGGAAGTAAAAAATATATACAACAAAAAATATACAAATAAAAAAAAAATATTAATTGCAGCAAGTATAGGATCATATGGTTCTTATTTATCAGATGGATCAGAATATAAAGGTAATTATGATGTCAATGATAAGATAATTTTTGACTTTCATAAAAGTAAAATTCAGATATTAGAAAACTCAAATGCTGATGTACTTGCATTTGAAGCTATCCCTAGTTACAGAGAGACTAAAATAATTTCAAAAATATTAGAAGATTCTAAAAAAAAAAGTTGGATTTCTTTTACATGTAAAAATGATTTAGAAATAAGTGATGGAACATTACTTGCTCAATGTTGCAAATATTTAAAAAATCATCCCAATATTTTTGCTATAGGAGTAAACTGTACATCGCCTAAATATATTAGCAATCTAATAAAAATATTAAAAAATAATTGTGGAGAAAAAAAAATAATTGTTTACCCTAATTCTGGAAAAAAATATGATTCTATAAATAAAAATTGGATTGGAAAAAAAAATAATTCATTCGACATTCTCTTAAAAGAGTGGATAGATTTAGGAGTAGATATAATAGGTGGCTGTTGTGGAATTGGTCCCAATCAAATAAAAAAAATTAGTAAACTAATTAACTAAATAGTTTCCGGAATTCTAATGTTATCAACCATTTCAACTACATGTTTAGGTGGTGGGTTAGTTAATTTTGATACCACAATTGAAACTATAAAATTACATATCATTGCAATTGAACCAAATCCCTCTGGAGAAATGCCAAACCACCACTCTGATTTAGGAGGTATATTTCCCAACCATCCTAACTTATACTTCATCATATAAAAAAGCATTAATGAAATTCCTACAACCATCCCAGAAATAGCACCTTCTTTATTTATTCTTTTAGAGAATATTCCTAAAATAATTGCAGGAAATAATGAAGCCGCTGCAAGTCCAAAAGCAAGAGCTACAACAGCCGCAACAAATCCAGGTGGATTTATCCCAAAATATCCTGCTATTAAAACAGCAAATACAGAAGATAGTCTAGCTATCAATAGTTCATTTTTTTCACTAATATCAGGATAAAAAGATTTTTTTACTAAATCATTTGAAATTGATGTGGATATCACTAATAATAATCCAGCTGCTGTAGATAATGCTGCAGCTAGTCCCCCTGCAGCAACAAGAGCTATAACCCATGGTGGTAAATTTGCAATTTCAGGATTTGCAAGAACCATAATATCATTATCAATAGTTAGCTCATTATCAGAAGAATTTATATAATTAATAATTCCATCATTATTTTTATCATCGAAGGAAATTAGACCTGTCTTTTCCCAATTTTTAAACCATTCAGGCATTGAATCATAACTCTTATTACTAACTGTTTGTATTAAATTTAATTTTGAAAAAACTGCTACTGCTGGAGCAGTAGTATATAAAATAGTAATAAACAATAATGCTAAACCAACTGATTTTCTAGCATCTTTAACTCTCTTAACAGTAAAAAATCTAACTATAACATGGGGTAATCCTGCGGTACCAACCATTAGCGCAAGCGTAATAAAAAATACATCAACAACTGACTTAGAACCATTAGTATAGGTATTAAAACCTAACTCTGTAGATAAATTATCAAGTTTATCAAGCAAAAATATTCCCGAATTATCATTAATTATTGATCCCATTCCTATTTGAGGAACTAAAATTCCAGTCATTTGAAATGAAATGAATATTGCAGGAACCATAAAGGCAAAAATTAATACACAATATTGAGCTACTTGTGTATATGTAATTCCTTTCATTCCACCCAATACTGCATAAAATAAAACAATAACCATTCCTATTATCACACCGGTATTAATTGGAACTTCTAAAAATCTAGAAAATACTATTCCTACACCTCTCATTTGACCTGCCACATAAGTAAAGGAGATTACTAATGCACATATTACAGCAACTAATCTAGCAGCTTTTGAATAGTATCTATCTCCTATAAAATCAGGGACTGTAAATTTTCCAAATTTTCTTAGATAAGGAGCTAGTAATAATGCTAATAAAACATATCCTCCCGTCCAACCCATTAAATAAACTGATCCATCATATCCTGAAAAGGCAATAATTCCAGCCATAGAAATAAAAGAGGCTGCAGACATCCAATCAGCAGCGGTTGCCATTCCATTAGCTAAAGGCGAAACATCTTTTCCAGCAATATAAAATTCAGATGTTGAAGAAGCCCGTGACCATATTGCAATTGATATATATATTAAAAATGTTATTCCAACAATGATATATGTCCAAGATTGTACGTCCATATTTATTTTTTTGAATTAAATCCATATTTATTGTCTAGCTTATTAATTAAGCGTACATATATAAAAATTAAAACAACAAACGTGTACATTGATCCTTGTTGAGCAAACCAAAATCCTAATTTAAATCCACCTATTGAATAAGAATCTAAATTTTCTTTAAAAAGAATACCAAAACCAAAAGAAACAATAAACCAAACTGAAAGTAAAATAAAAACATACTTTAGATTTTCCTTCCAATAATTATTATTTGTTTTATTCATAATGATAACAAAATAAAAAAATTAGTATATTTTTAATTAAAGTTTAAATCAAGGATTATGAAGATAATTAATTTAATTTTATTACTATCATTTAGTATTCAAATTCACTCTCAAGACATTATAAGTCTTCGTAATAGAGCAAAGGTCATTGAGACTATTCAAAAAGATAGATTCGATAATTTATTACCCAAATTAATGAATGAAACTGGAATAGATATGTGGATTCTAATTACAAGAGAATACAATGAAGACCCCATCATTAAGACAATGCTCCCTCCTACTTGGTTAAATGCAAGAAGAAGAACCATCCTAGCTTTTTATCATGATAAATCATCAGGTAAAGTTGAAAAAGTTGCAATAGCAAGATATAGTTTTGGAAAAAATATACCCTCTATTTGGAATAAAGAAAAAGAACCGGATCAATGGAAAGCGCTTTCTAAATTCATTGAAAGTAAAAATCCTAAAAAAATAGGTTTAAACTACTCGCAACATTTTGCAATAACTGATGGAATTGTAAAGACTGATTATGAACTATTCATGAAAAATATTTCTAAAAAATCTGCTGCAAAAGTTATTTCTGCAGAAAAACTTGGAATCAGATGGATAGAGACAAGAACACAGTATGAAATGACAATTTTTAGTCAACTTGTTGAAATAACACATAATATTATTAAGGAAGCTTTTTCAACAAAAGTAATAACACCAGGAATCACATCAACTGATGATGTAGTATGGTGGATGAGAGAAAAAGTATCTAAAATGGGATTAAAAACATGGTTTCATCCAACAATAGATGTTCAAAGATCAGAAAATAGTGATTTATATGCGTTTGATGGAGAGTCAAAATTTGATATAATTCAACCTGGAGACTTAGTTCACTGTGATTTTGGAATTACATATTTAACCCTAAACACAGACTGTCAAGAAATTGCTTATGTACTTAAACCAAATGAAAATGAAGCTCCTATTTTTCTCTCCAATGCATTGAAAGAAGGAAATAGAGTTCAAGATATTTTTACTCGAAATTTTAAATTCGGGAAAACTGGAAATCAAATACTTAAAGAATCATTAGAAAACGCAGTAAAAGAAGGTCTTAAACCCCAAATATATACTCATCCATTAGGAACCTTTGGACACTCTTCAGGTACAACATTTGGTATGTGGGATTCACAAGATGGTGTTCCTTTTACTGGTGACCATCCCCTGCAATACAATACTGTTTATGCTATAGAGCTAAATACAAAAGTTTTTATAAAAGAGTGGAATAAAGAAATTAGAATAATGCTAGAAGAAGCTGGTTTCTATGGTAAAAATGGATTTAGATATGTTAACGGTAGAGAAACTGATATAATTCTTATTGGAAAAAAAGATAAGGCAATAAATAATTAATTAAAAAGCATCCACTTTTAAATATGCATCTATAACTGCCCTTTCACCATTTTTACCCTGTTTTGAATTACCATGCTCCATTCCAAGAATTCCATTAAATCCTCTATCATAAATATACTTAAATACATTCTTAAAATTAATCTCCCCCGTAGTGGGTTCATTCCTTCCCGGATTGTCTCCAATTTGGAAATATGCTATTTCATCCCAAGAAGCATTAATATTTGGAATTAGATTGCCTTCTTGAATTTGTTGATGATATATATCAAATAAAATTTTACATGCATGTGAATTAACTGCCTTACAAATTTCATACGCTTGTGGACTTTCTGATAAGAATAATCCTGGATGATCACGAAAATTTAATGGTTCAAGAACCATAGTTAAATCATGAGGTTCAAGTATAGCAGATGCTTGTTTTAAACTCTCGATAACATGAGCCGTCTGATAAGAAATATTTTGTCTAAGATCTACAAAACCAGGCACAACAGTCATCCACTTTGTATTAACTCTTTTAGCAACTTCAATCGATTCCTTTATATGTTGTAAAAATTCATTTCTTAAATCAATATCTCCACTAGCTAGATTAGGATTTTTCCAATATATTTCATGAGCAACAAAAACACCCATCTTTATATTTCTTTTTTCCATTACTGATGCCATCTGACCCTGAACTAAAACAGATCTATTTTTCATTCCATTATCCTCAAATGCAGTAAAGCCTTGATCAGCCATAAAATTTAACTGATCTATAGGGTCTTTTCCAGCAGAATTAGAAAACATGCCAATATGAGGAGCATATTTTAACTTAAATATGTTTTTATTAAAAAATGTATTAGCATAAATGTTATTAGCACCTAATATTCCTACTCCTGCAATGCTTAAATTATTTATAAATTTTCTTCTTTCCAAGATTATATAAATTCAGTTTTACCCGGTACCGGTATTAAATATTTTCCATTATTATCTGGTAATGTAGGGGGTTCTGAGTTCCAAGACAAATTATCAGGAACAAGAACTTCTCTTGAATTTATAGCTTTATCCCAAGTAATTTTTTTACCAGTATAAGTTGCCATTCTACCAAGAATAGCCGTCATAGTACTTTTTGCACCATATTCTACATCACTTATAACTTCATTATTTCTTATTGATTGAAATAATTTATCATGCTCTACTTGATAAGGGTTAGGATCCTCATCCCATTTATTAGGATATTTATACTTAATATTTCCGTCTAAATCCGTCATTTGACCTTTACCTGTGACAACTGATCCATTACTTCCTTGAAATACTTCATCTACCCTACTAGCTGTACCAGTTTGATGTCTACATTGGCTTGATATAACAGCTCCACTAGCATAAGTAAACTCAACAAAATGATGATCAAAAATTTGTCCATGATCAATACCATTTCTAACTTCTCTTCCCCCCATACCTTGAGCAGAAATAGGATAGTCACCAATAAACCAATTTGCTACATCTATATTATGGATATGTTGTTCAAGTATGTGATCTCCACACAACCATGTAAAATAATACCAATTTCTCATCTGATATTCTAATTCTGATTGTGAAGGTTTTCTTTTTCTTACCCAGACTCCGCCATCATTCCAATATACTTGTCCAGAAACTATTTTTCCAATATCTCCATTATGGATTTTATTATGCAGAGTTATATACTTATTTTGGTAGTGTCTTTGAAGACCTACTACAACATTTAATTTTTTATCTTTTGCAATCTTAGCAACTTCTAAAACCTTTCGAATTCCGGGAGCATCTGTAGCAAGGGGTTTTTCCATAAAAACATGCTTATCATTATTAATAGCATATTCAAAATGTAGAGGCCTAAACCCCGGAGGAGTAGTCAAAATAACCACATCACACAAGTCGATTGCTTTTTTATACGCATCAAAACCAGTAAACATATTTTTTTCTTTGACATCAATATTTTTAGATCCATCAAAATGTTCTTTAATTCCATTCAAACTAAAATCAATTCTATCTCTAAATGCATCTGCCATTGCGTATAATTCCACTTTATCATCAGCAGTCAGGGCTTGAACTGCTGCGCCAGAACCTCTTCCACCGCATCCTATTAATGCTATTTTTAATTTTTTGTTATCGTAAACATTAGACATAGCATCAAGAGGAAGGGTGCTCGCTAATATTCCAGTAGTCGCCGCAGCCGTTTGTTTACAAAATGTTCTTCTTGTACTATTTATCATAATTTTTGGTTTAAAGGTTTTTTCAATCTAAAATAAATTTTTAGTAATTCCAAAATAAATTTTTAACATCATCTTCAGGAGTAGATAATGGTCTTACAATTCTAAAACCAATATAAGGAGCATCCGTATTCCACCACTTACTTTTAGGTATTTGAGGATCTCTAAGTTGTAATTTTTTATTAGAATAATACCTACTATAACTTTTTAATTTTTCATATTCATCATTCCAAGATCCACCTTTTATTGTTTTTGGATATTTACTACTCGTTATATAAAAAGGGTCTTTATTATTTTTTCTTTGTGGATATATATTCTCAGAATAAGTATCAATTGTCCATTCAGCAACATTTCCATGCATATCATATAAATCAAATGAATTTGGTTTTTTTGTACCTATTTTATGATATACATCACTTGAATTCTCAGAATACCAAGCATATTCATTTAATTCAGTGATATTATCACCAAAATAAAAATCAGATTTTGAACCAGCTCTGCAAGCATATTCCCATTCAGCTTCAGTAGGTAATCTATAATAATTTCCAGTTAATGAAGATAACCACTCACAAAACTTAGAAGCAGCAAATTGGGTCATATTTACAGCAGGATAACCTTCTACCCCCATTCCAAAACTCATTTCAATGTAAGGTGTTGTAGCACTTGATATACCATCTATATCTCTTAAAACCTCTGAACCTCTTATGTAAGAAGTAGAAGATATATCAATAGTTCTTTCCATAAATAAAGTATATAGATCCCAAGATATTTCAAATTGAGACATCCAAAAAGAAGAAACTTTAATTTCAGAAAATGTAGATTTAGATAAATTATCAACCATATTAAACTCACCTCCTTTAATAGGAACCATCTGAACCTTTAAAGTTGTTAATGGTAGATCTTGATTATACTTAACAAAATCTTTTTTAATAGATGTAGAAAAAATGAGTATAAATGCTTTTATTAAATATATATGCATATGAAAACATAAATATAAAAAAAAGGTTATAAGAATAATCCTATAACCCTTTTAAAATTGCGCCTTCTCTAGGACTCGAACCTAGGACCAATAGATTAACAGTCTACTGCTCTAACCAACTGAGCTAAGAAGGCATAAAATCGATTGCAATATTAAATTTTCAATTTTAAAAGTGCAATATTATTCATCAATATAAAAAAGAAATTATACATAAAGTGACATTATGTCATAAAATAAAATTATATTATAATAAATATGACGTTATGTCATATATAAACAATCCATTGAGCAATGGCATAATTATTTCAATAGTTATTATTGAAGTTTAATTTAAATAATTTAATTATGAGACAATTAGTTTTAAAACCATCAAATAAATTTGCTAGACCATTTTTATTTGATAATTTTTTTGATGATTTTTTTGATGATTCACTAACAAATGGATTACAAAACAATTATTCCCCTAGAGTTGATATATCTGAAACAGATAACACATTTGATTTCAATATAGCTGTTCCAGGATTGAACAAAAACGAGCTTTCAATAGAAATTGACAAAGGTCAATTAAAAATTTCTGGTGAAAGAAAATTTAATGATGAAAAAAACAATTATCATTCTATAGAAAATGGTTATGGTAAATTTTCAAGATCATTTCAATTACCAGAGGATATAATTGAGGAAAAGATTTCTGCATCCCACAAAAATGGAATGCTTCAAGTATCTATTCCTAAGGATTCAAAATCATCTATCAAAAAGACAATTACTATCAAGTAAATTTTATGATAGTTATTTTTAAAAAGGCAAATGTATCATTTGCCTTTTTTTATGTTAAACAATGTTAATTAGCACACAATTAAATAGAAAATATCGTTTGAGTATTTAAATTTGTTGAAAAATTAATAAACACATATGAAAAATTTTCTATTCGCAATTCTATTTTCACTTATTGGAGGATTAACAGCTATCAGTGGATATAATCTATGGGAAAAAAATGCAGAAGTAATCTCTATTGATTACAACGATAAAATAAAATTTGCAAACTATATATTTGATACTACTAACGTAGTAGTTCCAGAAGGACTTAATTTTATTTATACTGCTAAAATTACAACCCCTACGGTAGTTCATATACGAACAATTTATGAGGGGAAATCTTCTTCAGCACAAAATCCATTTGAAGATATGTTTAGAGATTTTTTTGGTGAAAGATATGATTATAGACAAAGAGAAACTCCAAAACGAAGAGGATCTGGATCTGGAGTAATCATGTCTAAAAATGGTTATATTATTACAAATAACCATGTCATTGAAAATGCTAGCGAAATAGAAGTTTTATTAAATGATAATAGAACTTTTAAAGCAACTATAGAAGGCTCTGACCCAACAACAGATTTAGCCATACTAAAAATTGATGCAGATAATTTACCAACTATAAAATTTGGAAACTCAGATAACTTACAGATTGGAGAATGGGTACTTGCAGTAGGATCTCCTTTTGAATTTAGATCTACTGTAACTGCTGGGATTGTGAGTGCTAAAGCAAGAAATATAGGTATACTAAGAGATAAAAATAATTTACAAATAGAATCTTTTATTCAACATCAAGCTCCCGTTAACCCTGGAAATTCAGGTGGAGCACTGGTTAATTTAGAAGGAAAACTTGTAGGAATAAATTCTGCTATAGCAACTCCTACAGGAACCTTTGCCGGTTATTCATTTGCTGTACCTTCAAAGCTTGTTGAAAAGGTGTATAAAGATTTGGTTGAATATGGAGTAGTACAAAGAGCACTTCTTGGTATAAATATTCAAGATGTTACAGCAAAACTTGCTAAAGAAAATGACCTACCAGTTCTATTTGGAGTATTAATTTCTGGTGTAAATGATGGAAGTGCAGCAAGTGATTCTGGACTTAAAAAAGGAGATGTTATAACTAAAATTAATAATATAGAAATAAAAAATGTATCTAATCTTCAAGAACAAGTAGCAATTAATAGACCAGGAGATAAAATAGAAGTAACCTACATAAGAGATGGAGAAACAAATAAAACAATAGCAACACTTAAAAATACTTTAGGAACTACAGGAGTAGTTGCCTCTAATAATAATTATTCTTTTGATGGAGCTAAATTTTCTGACCTAACAAAAGAACTAAAAGAAAAACTAGAAATAGAAGGAGGAGCTCAGGTTATTGGTATTGAAAAAGGGAAATGGAAAGATGCAGGTATTACTAAAGGATTTATAGTAACATCTATCAATAAAAGAGGGATTAGTGATGTAGAGGATCTTTCTACAATATTAACACAACTAACAAAAGATGATGGAGTTCTCGTTGAAGGCATATATCTTAATGGAGTTAAAGCATACTATGGTATAGGTTGGTAATAAAATTTTAAAATAAAAGTATAAAATGTTAGTAATTTTATATAATTTAATAATATGAATAAAAAGATAATTAAGTTAATATCAATATTTTCTCTATCTATTTTCATTAATTTTTCGTGTGGATTTGAAGAACCATTTCCATGTGATCCTGACATGCCTGGGTGTGGGGAACCTGAACCAGTTCCAAAACCTAATACTGAAGGTTAATTCATAATAAAACTATTTTATATAATTTTTCTTAATAGTATAAATATTTAATTCTTTATTCTAAATTAAAAAGTAAATTGTATTCAACTAAAGATAACACTATGAAAAAACTATTTTTTATATCGATTCTATTATTAAACCTTTCTTGTCAAGAAGAGAAAAAATCTATAAAAGATATAACAGTTACAACCAAATCTAATGAAGCAAGAGAAATGTTTTTTCAAGCTTTGTATGCTGATGAACAAAATATGTCAGGTGATGTAGGTGATCTTTTGAGGGGAGCCATTGCTAAAGATTCTGAATTTATACTTGCAAAAGTATTATTAAATTCTCCATTTATTAGGCCTACACCAGGAACAAACATTAAAATTTTATCTGATATTGTTAGTAATTCCCTTGATAAAGTATCTGAAATGGAAGCATTATTGATAAGAGTTTTTTATCATGTATCAACAAGAGAATATGAAAAAGCTATGTCAATACTAGATGAATTAACATCTAAATATCCTGATATTTCAAGATTATGGCAATTTAGCGGAATGATAAAATCTTATAATGGAGATATATATGAAGCAATCGATGATTTAAATAGAACTATAGAAATGAATCCTGATAATTATTCAGCAAATATGTTTCTAATGGCTAAACACATAGTAGTTGGAAATCTTGGTAATATGTTACCTGTTCAAGAAAGAGATCTTAATGAGGCAAAGAAATATATTGATAAGCTTATACAAATTAATCCTAATAATTCATATGGATACACTATGGCAGGAAACTATGAAAGAAGTAATAATAATTTTGAAAAAGGTATTGAATATTATACACAAGTTGGCAAAATTCCATCTAATAATAATAATAATGTATTTTCTTCAAATCATTATTTAGCATTATCTTATACCTTCACAGAAGATTATGATAAAGCTGAAACTTACTTTAAAAGGAACATAGAAATTGCTCAAGGGGGATGGAAAACTCAAGCTATGAACTTTTTAGGTAACCTTTATGTTTTTAGTGGTGAATTAGATAAAGCATCTGAAGCATTAGATGAATATATTGAAGCAATACCTACATTAGAATTTTCTGTTGTCAGAGAAAATATTGTAAGAGCACAACTCCATTTTAATAAATTTTTATGCTATTCTCATAATCAACTTGAATCAGAATCTTTAAATGAAATAAAATTACATTCTGATTATTTAAATAAATTAATAGAATACAGAAAATCTTCATATACAAAAGAACAATTTGAAGCCATTCAGAAATCAAATAATCATAGGGTTTTATTATTAAACACTTGGCATGATATTTTATTTGGTAAATATTCCGATGCACGAGAAAAACTCAATTTAGTTAAAACTTATGCTAATGAAAATATTAAAATAAATCCAGAGGCTTATTATGACTATAATGCGTTGAGTGGAATGGTTCAATTAAATGAAGGTAATTTTGATGAAGCAATTCAATATTTTTCTAAAAATAAAAGTCTAGAGATTGCTGGAGAAATGGAAATGGATGGTGACTACTTTGAATACTTTTATGCTCTAGCATTAAAAGGTTCTGGTCAAACTAATAAATCAAATGAAATTTTAAAAAGATTATCTACAAATAATTTTTATGGTTACGGAAGAGGATTAGTTAGATTGCTATCTATTGAGCAATTAAAATCCTAAATTTTAATGAGATTTTATTTAATCCTTTTAATTCTTTTTTTTAATTCTCAAAATATTACAGGTAATGATTTTAAGCTTTCAAAATTTTCTATAAAAGATATTTCATCTAATAGAATTACTTCTATTTTTAAAGATAATGATAATTTCTTTTGGGTCGGTACTACAGAAGGCCTCAATAGATATGATGGAATAAATAATACTATTTATAGATCAAATCCTTTCAATGAAAATACAATCAATGATAATAGTATATATAAAATATTTCAACTGGATGATAAAGGGATTTTTATATCAACCTCTTCTGGATTGAATTTTTACAATAATCAAAATTTTAGTTTTAAAAGAATACAAAATCAGTCAAAATCAATTCATAATTTTTTTTATAATAATACCCTTTATTTTACTACTGAAAATAATGGATTTTATACATATAATTTATCTAAAGAAACAACATCGAATTATAAATTTGATCCAAGAAATCCACTTTCAATTACATCATCAAGTTTCAGTGAAGATCAAAATGATATAATATTAAAAATTAATAATAAGTCTAGTATAAATGATACTTTAAATAATAAAGAAAAAAAATCAACTTATAATAATAACTATATATGGATAGGTACCACAAACGGTTTAAATAAATTTAGTTTAAAAACAAAATCATCTAAAAGATTCTATTCCAATGATTCACCTGAAACCATATTATCAAATTATATTTTTGATATCTTTTATGATTCTTCATTAAACAAAAAAATTAATATAGATAATAAAATTTTAATTTCTACTGACAAAGGAATTTCATCTATTCAAATAGAATCAAATACAGTAAATAATTATAGTGAATTTAATTTAATACCCGTTTACAACATATTTAAAATAAAAGAAAAATACTTTATTCTTAATAAAAAAGGGGTGTACGAAATTTTATCTATTAATGATAAAAAAATAAATTATAATGAAATTTTAAAATTTGATAAAAATTATTCTCCAGATAAAATAAAAGTTATAAATGAAAATGAATTTATTTTATGGACAAATAAATCATCTAAAATTTTAAAGCTTTCTTTATCAGATAATAATATTAGAGTAGAAAATATTTTTAATGATAAAAAATATAAGATTAATGATTTAAAATTTTATGAAAATGAATTTTTCATTTCAACTAATCAAGGCATTATACATCTTTACTATGAAAATGATTTCATTAAACCTTTTATAATAAATGAAATTAAAAATGAAAAAATTATTTCTTCAAAAATTTACAAAAACTATAAAACCATACTAACTAACAAAAATTTATATATATATCTAGAAAACAATCTAATTAAAAAATATAAATCATCATTATTTAAGATAAATGATAGCTCTTTTGATATTCCATTAATATTTTATAATGAATTTTTAGCAATAGGCTCAGATAAATTATATTCAATTAATTTAATTAACTACAAAACGACAGTTTATGAACCATCAGAGGAAGGTTTTAATTCCATTATGAATGGCGCAATTAATAATTTAGGACTAATAAATAATAATTTATGGATTTCATTAAATAGTGGAATATCAATTTTTGATATAAATGAAAAACGATTTTCTAATTATAAATTCAATGTAAGATCAAAAAATAAATTTCCAAATGGATTTTCCTCTATCCTTCAACCTAAAAATAAAATTGACCCTAATGATAAATCAATTAATAATAAAATAAATAAATCGAATGAATTATGGATTTCAAATATAAATTCTGGATTATATAGATATTCTTTAAATACACTAGAATTAGAAAAACAATATGTGTTTGATATTAATGATAAAAGAAGCATTACAAGTTCTTCAATTTCTAAAATACACTTTTTTAAAAATAAATTTTATATTGGATCTCAAGGAGATGGTCTTTATATATATACTAATGATTCTATAGGTTTTAAAAATTTTACTATCGAAGATGGTTTATTATCAAATACTATAATTGATATATTGTCTGATAGTAATAGAATATTTATTTTAACTACAGAAGGAATAAATTATTTTGAAAAAAATAAATTAAAGAGTATTAGTAATGAAGATGGTTTAAAAGTTGTAGATTTTATAAAAAATGGTTTACAGTTTAAAAAAAATAATCTGTATGTAACTTCAAATAATTTAATTCAAGAAGTATCTATAAATAATATTTTTAATGAAACAAAATCACCAAAAATTAAATTAATTAATTCATTAGTGATAGATAATAATTTTGATATTTATAATTTTAAGATTCAAGAAAATACTATAAATCTTTCGACAGATATATCAAATGTTGAATTAAATTTTTCTTCTCCTTCATACTATAAATCAAATGAAACTAGACTTTTTTATCGTTTAAATCCATTTAATAATGAATGGATAAAAATAAATTCCAACAAAAATATAAAAATTCAAAGTTCATATTGGTCAGCTGGATATGTAAATAATTCTAAAATATATGTTCCATTTGGAAATTACAAACTTGAAGTTAAGGCATTAAATAGTTCTGGAATTGAAAGTGATGAAATATTACTTTATAATTTAAATATTATAGCACCTTGGTATATGACCACAATGGCTATAATTTCTTATATCATACTTTTCATCTTTATTATATATATGTATGTTAAATACAATAAAGATCAGACTAAAAAGATAATGGAGGAAAAAAGAAAAGAAGATGATTTAAAAGAAGCTAGAGACTTACAAATGAGTCTTCTAGCAAAAGAAAATCCGTCAAGAAATGATCTAGATATAAGCACATATATAAGATCTTCAACAGAAGTTGGAGGGGATTATTATGATTTTATAGAATTAAAAGATGGAAGTTTACTTGTTATCTGTGGTGATGCTACTGGTCACGGAACAGCATCTGGAATGATGGTTTCAATAACAAAAGCAGGACTTCTGGGAATTGATTCTAAGGATCCAGATTTAATTTTAAAAAATCTTAATACAATAATCAAAAAAATTGATATTGGTAGATTAAGAATGAGTCTTAACTTAATTCATTTTAAAAATGGATCCATTAGAGCTAGTTCAGCAGCAATGCCCCCTATTTATCATTATGAAAAAATAAATAAAAAAGTAGATGAAATTCAAATTTCTAATCTGCCATTAGGAGGTCTAATGGATGAAAATTATACAGTAATTAATAAAAAATTTTCTAAAGATGATGTGATAGTTATGATATCTGACGGTCTACCGGAAGCACCTAATAAAGATGGAGAGTTATTAGATTATAAATTAATAAAAGAATGTATCCAAAAAAATAGTTATAAAACAGCTGAAGAAATTAAGGAAGATTTAGTTTACTTATCCGATAAGTGGTTAGATGGACTACATAATCCAGATGATATTACTATTGTTGTTTGTAAAAAGAAAATATAATCTATTTATGTACATAAGACCAAATTTGTATAGGTTTCGACTTCCCTTTAACATAAATTGGAGCTTTTTTCTTAAAGTCAAATACATCTTCACTTAATCTTGTTTTAACAATTTCAGAAATCACTAATTGACCCGGTTTAGCATGAGAACATAGTCTAGCAGCAAGGTTAACTGTATCTCCAATTACAGTATAATTCATTTGTTCATCAGACCCTATATTTCCCGACACAGCTTTACCATAGTTTATACCTATACCTACCTCTAATGAAGATAATCCATTTTTTTTATTTTTTTTATTAAATTTTTCAAGTACACTAAACATTTCAATAGCAGTTTTTACAGAATTATCTATATCATCATCAGACTTAAGAGGAACACCATATAAAACCATTAGTTCATCTCCTATAATCTTATCAAGTGTTCCATTATTTTTAAATACAACATCTATCATCACTTTAAAATACTTATTCAAAAGATTAACAACCTCTGAGGGCTCCAACTTTTCAGACATTTTAGTAAAACCTCTTATATCACAAAATAAAACTGCAATATTACTTTCCTCACCACCTAAATTTAAAGACTCATCATTTGCCAATAACTTGTCAACTATATTCTTTGAAACATATTTTTTAAAGGTGGACTTTACTTTATTAATATTAGACTGATCATCTAATGTTAAAACAATTCCAGAGAAAGAATCTGAATCATCAAATACTGGAGAGCAAGATAAATTAACAGAAAATGATTTTTTATTAAATTTTAACTTTAAATCTGTTTCAAAAATTCTACTATGTTCAATTTCTACTTTTTCAATAAGTTCAATAAGAGATTTATTTTTTTCAAAAATAAAATGATAATGATTTCCAATCACATCTCCATTTTCCATTCCTAAAATTCTTTTAGCTTCTTTATTTAAAAATTCAATTTCACCAAATAAATTAATTTCCAAAACTCCAGTAGTTATAGAAGACATTATATTATCATTTAACTTATTTGATTTTTTTAAAGAATCTACCAAATATATATTTTGATATGCTATACTAGCTTGTTGAGATACAGCATCTAAAATTTTAATATCATTACTATTAAAATTACCTATACCCTTTCTGGTTTCTTTATCTAATAAAATAATAATACCAACTAATTTCTTTTGTATGAAAATTGGAGAAGCTATAGCGTATTCACAATCAATCTTTAAAACTTTAGAATCTTTACCTATCTCAATTATTTCCGTTTTCAATGTTTTAGTAAGATTTTTAATGAAATCAGTTTTTGAATTATACAATTGACTTCTAACAAGCTTTTCATCAAGATTAAAAGTAGATAAGGGAATAAAAAAGTTATTTGTATCATTTTTAACTATAACCATTCCTTTAGATGAATTTAAAATTGAAGCAGAAGAAGATAAAATACTTTCAAGTAAACTCTTTACATCTACTTGTGTATTTAAATTATTAGAAATATCGAGAATTGTTTCTAGTTCTAGGTATTTAGTTTTTAAATCTAAAGAGTCTGAAAGTGAAATTTTATGTGCTTCTGTAGATTTTGACATTAATAAATTAATATTATTAAGACATTTCCTTCAATGCCTCATCTGATGACGGATAGATATTACAATATTTAGAAATGCCCATAATATTAAAAGTTTTATCTACAATAGGTGCGAGATTACAAAAAGCAAGAACTCCATCAACATTTTGAAGTTTTTCAATTATTTCGATTAATATTGAAACACCAATACTATTAACTACTTTTGAATCAGCCATGTCAATCAAAAACTTGATTTTATTATCTTCAAGTTTTTCAACACATGCCTCAAGAACAGCATCTCCTGCCAAATTATTAAAATAACCATTAGTACTTATTACAACTACACCATCAACTTCTTGTATATTTTTAATTGTATCAGTCATTGTCTCTATCTTTAGTCATAGTTACTGTTGTACCACCCTCATCATTACTTTCATATTCAACAGTATCCATTAATTCAGTTATTAATTGTAAACCCCAACCCCTCTTTCTTTCATCCTTTTGTAATTTATTTTCAATATTAGGAATTTGTACTTTTGACTTATCAAATCCAATTCCTTTATCAATCACCTTTACTGTTAATTTATCATTTGAAATAATAAAATGAATATATACTTCTTTTGTTTTTGAATGTTCAAAAGCATTTATGCATGCTTCAATCAAAGCCATACTAATTTCTGCTGTTTTCTCTTCAGACAAATTCATATGTTTAGCAATTACCTCAGCAGTTTTAGTAGCAGATAATTCTATATCTGGAATTACAGGAAGTTTTAATTCTACTTCAGGATTTTTTGACATATGTAAATTTATATTTCTTTAGTTGAATAACAAAAAATTTGCAGAATAAGAATTATGATGCTTTTATTGCAAATAATAATGTTTTTAATTCTTTTTAATGACAACAATAGTAACATCATCATCTGGAATCTTTCCTTCTAACCACGTATCAACCTCCCCTATCATAATGTCTTTAATCTCCTCTGCACTCTTTGTGGCATTATCTGTAATTAAATTATGAACCCTCTCATAATCATATAATTCCCCTTCTGCATTCTCAGCTTCTGGTAACCCATCAGATAAAAGAACTACAACATCATTACTCTCAAACTTTCTTTTCTGAATATCAAATTTCTCATTCTTAAGACCACCAAGAGGTAATCCAATAATTAAAATCTCTTCTGTTTGCTTACTCTTTGAACTAAAATGATAAATTGGAGGCATTGCAGCAGAACTCAGCGTAATAGAATCTTTCTCAATCTCACAAATATTTAAACTCATTTTTAAAGTTCCAAGATCAATCTTCTTCACAATGTTGTTAAGTGCTTCTAGTACCTTATTTGCAGATAACATAGGAAGACCATTAAGGCCAGCCTTTATAATAGATACCATCATACCCGATGCTGTTCCGTGACCTGTAGCATCTCCACATACTACATAAATAGATTCATTGTTATCAAAGAAGTCATAATAATCTCCACCTATCTCAGTCGATGTAACTAGACCAGCAGAAATATCAAATAACTTCGATGAAGGATAAGCTTTAGGAAGCATACTCTGTTGAATCTTCTTCGCTTCTTCAAGCTCTCCTGCTCTTCTCTCATTATCGGCTTGCTCAAGAGATTTTCTGGCTTGGTACTTACCAAAAGCATTAAAACCAAAGCCAAGAAGTAGCAAGTAACCAGCATATGCCAACCAAGTCCTATAATATGGTGGGAGAATGGTAAATTTATAAGAAGCCCCTTCTTCATTCCACACATCATCGTTATTTGATCCTTGAACTCTAAAAGTATATGAACCTATTGGTAAGTTTGTATAACTAACAAATCTTCTATTTCCAGCTTCTACCCAATTATCATCATACCCCTCCATTTTATATTTATACTGATTTTGATAGGTATTTCTAAAATTAAATGCTAAATATTCAAATGAAACTGAGTTATTAACAAACTTGATTTCATTATAATCATCATTTGACTGAGAATCAATATTATAATCATTGTTTCCTATTGATAAATTTTGAATTATCACTTTTGGAGGATTAGAATTTTCATCTATTTTATTTGGATTAAAATAATTTATGCCTTCGCCTCCTCCCATTACAATAGTTCCATCTTCTGTTTGATATGATGAATTTGCATTAAATTCATACCCCTGAGTACCATCAATTGGCGTATAATTTCTAAATAATTTAGTTTTAGGATTATACTTTATAATTCCATAATTTGAAGACATCCAAAAATTATCATTATCATCTTTATGCATGTTATACAAATACATGTTTGGTAAACCTTCATTAGTCGTAATAAAACCAATATCTTCATTACCTAAATTGACATATAGTATTCCATTCCCATAAGTTCCAAAATATAAAATATTATCATACAAGACAGCGGGGGATTGAGCTTCGCCCAAATAGTCAATTAATTTCTCTTTAGAATTTGGAGTTAAATCTTTTGCGGTATTATCTCTCTCATTCCACTGCCATACCGACCTTTCAGTGATAACATAAGTGGAAATAGAATCTATTCTATAAAAACCTCTTACAGACTCTCTTATTAAATCTGTTAATTTTTTATATTCCTTAAATACACCTTTACCATTTTTATCAGCGACCCATGCTGTTACTGAACTAGGAAAAATTAAATCGCCATCTCTAGTCATATAGCTTCTAAAAAAAGAATTTATAAAACTATCGTCTAACTTTAATTCATTATATGTTCCTAAAGAAGAAAATTTTGTGTCATTTTTTTTCTTTATTAAAATTACATCTCCAGAAAAAGCCCATATTGTACCTACATTATCCTCATGAAAACTATAAGTTGTAACTGAATTGTCATTTCTTTTGGCGTATAGTTTAGTTTTTTTATTTTTTACATCAATATTTAAAATTCCACCACCAGGCTCTCTTGCGCCAACCCAAACCGTACCTTCTTTATCAATCAAAGCGCCCCAGACAACACTAAATCCTAATTTTAAATCTTTTGGGGTATTTCTTAGGAAAGGTTCAAATTTAGTTCTTCCAGGATCATATTTAAGTACTCCATTTGTAACGGTAGATATCCATATATTTTCTTGATTATCCTTTATAATATTATTAAAAACATTCCCCATTAAAGAAGAATTAGCCTGATTCAAATGTAAAAAATCATTAGTCTTTATATCCATTATATCAATCCCATAACCATATACACTTATCCACAATTGATTATTTTCTTTGTCAAGAAATACAAAATCTATATCATCACTGGTAATACTATTTTTATTTTCATCATGAAGAAAAAATTCAAGTGATTCATTAATTAAGTCTGCCTTTGCTAAACCCTTCGTAGTTGCTAACCATAAAGATGAGGAATCAATAACTTGAAAATCTCTAACCTGAATTCTATCATCAATATCATCTACTTTAAAATAATCATTTTCATATGATTCTGATCTAGTATCAAAAATTCTTAACCCATTTGATGTTGAAATAATAATTCTATTTTCATCTAACCATTCTATTTTTTGAATCATCTTATATGAGTTTTCTAACTTCCACCATATAGCATAATCAAAATTATCTGTATAATACTTTCTATCTCCCGTTTCAGAATCAATTCTCATTAAACCTAATCCATAAATAGCAACGTATGCAAATCTGTCATCTGATGAAACAATTATTGACATAGGTTGTGGATAGAAATCTAAATTGGCCTGCCATCCAGAAACTCCTTTAGGAACATTTTTAATAGAATCTTTATAATGAGGATAATAATTATTCCACTCCTCATTGAATCTATTATAATTTGAAATATTTCCAAATTGATCAGTAGCCCAAATATTACCTTTACTATCCTGATTTATAGAGTTTACCCAACGAAGATTAGTAGAGGTTGAGTCAGATGATATGTTTGCAAAATTTGTAAATTTGTAACCATCAAATCTATCCAGTCCTGCTTGTGAGGTAATCCATATATAACCAATTTTATCTTGAAATATTCTAATTGATGAATTCATAGCTGTACCCTGCTCAACAGCATATTTTTCAAAATAGTAATCAGAAGTTTCTTTCAAGTTTTGACTAAAAATATTAGATGAAAAAGAAAAGGAAATAAACAATATAAAAACTGACTTAAATAATCTCATGTTAAAATTGATCATAAAATTCAATGGATTTATTTAATTATAAATTAACTTTAGAAATCCCTAATAGACAAAGTAAAACATAAAAATACATATTTTTTAAAATTATAAAATTTTATAAAAATGACAAAAGAAGCTAAAAATTATTGGGAACTAATAGATTATAATTTAAATCATGTTCAAAATTCTGAAATTAAAGCTTCTTTTATCCTAACAATATATGGTATTATAGTAGGTTTTAGCCAACAAATTCAATTTGATTTTAGCAATATTGGCAACTTCATATACATAGTTTACTTTTTAGGATCTTTTTTTATTCTATTTTCACTTGCTGCAATCTATTTCTGTTTTAAAGTTTATAAACCAAGAATAAACCAAAAATTAAAAAAATCTGTCTTTTTCTTTTTCGATATAAGAGATTATTATAAAACTGCAGATATTTATCGTAAAGAATTAAAAGAAGTTATGGAAGATAGTGAAGTGCTTAAAGATTTACTTTCTGAGCAAGCATATATAAACGGTATAATTGCTGCAGACAAGTATACTAACGTACTAAAATCAATTCAATACTTTATATATTCAATAATATCCTTGTTAGCCATTTTAATATTTGAATTAATTATTTTGCAGATAATTTAGTTTTTCAAGAGCTAATTTTAAATTATTTTGTTTACCATCACTACATTTATTTTTCATGTAATCAGTGTTGAATTCATGATTAGATAAAAAATTATATTGAGCTTTATAAAAACTTAATTCATTATCAACAACTTTAAAATGAATCCATTCTTTTTTTAATTCTTCAGAAATTAAAGCAAATGAATCATTACCTAAATAAGCTAAATCAGCATCTTTTAATATTCCTTCTAACGTATTAGTTGCAGTTTTTATAGGATCTGTAGATATAATTAATTTTTGAATAAGATTTATATCATCTATATTATAATCAAACTTTGAAAGAATATCTACAGAAAGCTTAGCTCCTATTTCTTCATGATTTATATGTGACTGAATAAAACCATAATCATGTAATAATGCTGCTGTTAAAAGAATTTTTAAATTACTGTCCGATACAGAAGATTCATTAGCAATTTTATGAGTGTAATTAACAACATTAATTGTGTGATTAACATTATGATATAAATAATTAGAATTGATATTTTTTAGATTATTTAATACATAATCTACCAATTTAAATGACAATTCATTCCAATTTTGATTAATCATGATCACAATTTAAACAAAAATGTTATTATAAATGAAATAAGAAAAGTATCATGATATTTTAAATATCTATGTTTTTTAAAATACTTTTGAAAAAAAATTTAAAAAATGAAAAATAAAACTTCTATATTTTTAATATTCCTTTTCTTATCATTTAGTAAATCATTTTCTCAAACCGTAATAAATACAGAGTCAACTTTAAATAAAATTGACTCAACTTTTCACTTATTTTTAGATGCAATGGGAGACTATCAAAAAGGAAACATTGAATTTTTCATGATAAAGAGTAGCCTGACTATAGGATCTAGATTCAAAGAAAAAAATCTTGTTAGAATGACTTTTTCAAATAATTTTCAAAAGTTTAATGGAAATACATACCAAAATATAACAAGTGGGCAAATACGTTATAATTATTTTTATAATGTTAAAAAGCATCATTCTATTTTTTCTTTTATACAACTAGGAAAAAGTCAGCGATCATTACTTAATAAAAGATTTCTTTTAGGTGGTGGAATTAGAAATAGAATTACTCCATCAGAAAATGCAGGATATATAGATCTAGCTTATGGATTCTTTTATGAAAGGGAAAAATATCCATTATATACTTTTGAAAATGCTAATTTTCCTTCCTTTGAAAAAAATAATTTAAGATTTACACTTAATATTTTTACACAATTAAAACTTAATAAGCATATTAATCTGATTAGCGTTTTATACTCACAATGGAAATCAAATGAATTAAGTAATACTAGAATATTTTTTGATAGCACTTTGAATTATGTCATTGGGAAAACAACTATATTTTTAAAATATAGCCTTAGACATCAATCAAAACCTTATATTCCATTTATTGTCGATGAAAGTGATTCAATGATTGGCTTTAGAATAAGCATATAAAAAACTCTCCATCAATGATAGAGAGTTTTAATAATAAATTAGCTTATTAAAATTATTACTTATAGTATTCCATATCTGCAGTAATAATCATAACTAATTCCCAAATAACAGTTTTATAAAATTTACCTTCTGGAACTAATTCATTAATTGCATTAAGACCTTCCGGAAGATCTGAGAGACCATTAGGATACGGAACTAATGCTTCAGTTAAGTTTTCATACCCATCCATTGTATAAGCATTCCAATTATATCCATTCCCTGTAGGGGATATTACTGTACTAGCTGACCAATATTTTTGAGATGTTTTTCCTTGATCAATATAATTTTCAAGCCATGGTTTCCAAATAGACTCTTGTAAAGCAACAAATTGATTAGCATCTGATGCATTTGCATAATTAATTCTAAAGTACCTAGAAGGATTTTCTGAATCAACATTAATACTTGGACCAGGTCTTGTATGAACAACATATCTTACTTCATCTGACTTAACTATTTTAAGTCCATATAAACGCCCTGAATCTGAATACCAAGGAGAATCAGAATCTAAATCTGTTAAATTTTTAAATCCATTATAAAAAACAAAATTTGGCTCTGTTGATAAGCCACCAACCCTTTGAAATAAAGCCCAATGAGTCATTTTACCTTCAGAAACAGCTTTTTTTGCAACTTTGCTATAAACGTTTTTTTCATTGCTTAAAAAATTATTTATATCAGAATCCCCAACACTTCTAAATTGCCAAATTCCAACCTCATGACTTTGAGAATAAGATTGAAAAGCAATAAAAAAGAATACTAATAATATTTTATATTTATTTATCATATTTATTTATTTAATTTATTTATTTAATTT